>Ga0190274_10000080_pt1 | contig 73482 bp, 57 predicted proteins | sample Popmic531T_FD_133002 | JGI IMG/M metagenome (GOLD analysis project Ga0190274, IMG submission 133002) | Populus adjacent soil microbial communities from riparian zone of Yellowstone River, Montana, USA - 531 T | ecosystem: Environmental > Terrestrial > Soil > Riparian zone | place: USA: Montana...
ATAGTAGCTTTTTTTGCAAAATTTGCGCAAAAAAACGTACTTTTGCACCCTATTTTCTGAAGAAAGTATCCTTTGGTGACTTTCTGTGTTTAGGATGATAGGATTTTTTAATTACCGCTAAATCAACATCAACATTAAATATTACCTTATCACATGAACATTACAAGAGAAGAAGTCGGCACACTAAATGAAGTTATCAAAATCAGTCTTGCACCGGAAGATTATAGCCCGCAATTTGAAGCGGAGTTAAAAAAGTTCCAGAAAACCATGAGTCTTCCTGGATTCCGTCCAGGTCACGTGCCTGTCGGTCTGGTAAAGAAACGTTATGGAAAAGCGTTGCTGATTGATGAATTGAATAAAATCATATCCGGATCACTTGAGAATTTCATTTCCGAATCAAAACTTGATTTGCTTGGTAGTCCGATTCCTCAGCCTTCCAACGATACTATCAATAACTGGGATGAGCCGGGAAATTTTGAATTCAATTTTGAAATCGGACTTGCTCCTCAATTCCAACTCACACTGCCTCCTGCAAAAGCCTTTGATTTTTATGAAATAGAAGTGGATGAAACAAGGGTTCAGCAGTATGTGGATGATATCAGAAGAAAGTATGGTAAGTTTTCAAATCCGGAAACATCCGATGAAAATTCAATTTTTTACGGAGATTTCACGGAACTTGATGCAACAGGTGCAGTGAAGGAAGGCGGACTGGTAAGTCGTTCCACATTATCAGTAGCTACGGTTAAAGATGCAGATATAAAAAGCAAACTTATTGGTCTTAAAAAGGGCGATGTAGTAACCTTGAATCTAGGTAAAGCATTTGCAAATGATTTTGATGAAATCGGACATATGCTGAATCAACCGGCAACAAAAGCAGCAGAATTCACGTCGGATTTTAACTATACAATTGATACCATCAATCATGTAGAAGGTGCTGATATGAACCAGGAATTTTTCGACAAAATTTATGGAGCTGGCATTGTAACAACAGAAGAAGAATTTAAGGATAAAGTTCGTTCTGAAATAAAAGGAATGTACACCCAGGAAAGCGATATGAAACTAAAGCATGATCTCGAAGATCATTTGCTTGATGAACTGGATATCAAATTGCCGGATACATTTTTACAGAAATGGCTCCAGACTGCAGTTGAAAAACCACTATCCCCTGAGCAGGTTGAAAAGGACTACCCGGGATATTCGAGGGGTATGAAAATGCGTCTGATTGAAAACAGGGTGTTCCGTGACCAGAACATGCAAATTACCAAAGAAGAAATCAACGAGATGGCCCGCCAGTACATACTACATCAGTTTTCAGGGTATGCAGCCGGCCTGAATGAAGAAATCATGGAAAGCCTCATTAACAGGTACCTTGAAAAAAGAGAGTCCGTGGAGCGTATAATTGAAACTCTTTCCGACAGAAAGGTGTTTAACTATCTGAAATCGATCGTTAAAACTAACCCTAAAATGGTGAAATATGATGAATTTATCAGTATCGTAAAAAACCATCATCACCATTAATCGGGTTAACTTTTATTGAAATAAATTTACCAACTTTACATTCATAAACTAAAAATCACACCAACTTATGGACTTCGGGAAAGAATTTGAAAAGTATGCAGTGAAGCACAGAGGCCTGAACAGTATGCATGTAGGAAACTACGTAAATTCTGTTTACGGGAATTATATTTCTCCTACAATTATTGAAGAGCGTCAGTTAAACGTAGCTACCATGGATGTGTTCTCACGTCTGATGATGGATCGTATTATTTTCATGGGTGTTCCAATCAATGATTATGTTGCCAATATTATCCAGGCACAGTTGCTGTTTCTTGAATCAGCAGATGCGAAAAAAGATATCCAGATTTATGTAAACAGTCCTGGTGGTTCTGTTTATGCAGGCCTTGGTATTTACGATACAATGCAGTACATCGGACCTGATGTAGCTACAATTTGCACAGGAATGGCTGCCTCTATGGCTGCAGTACTGATGTGTGCAGGTACCAAAGGAAAGCGTACTGCACTTAAGCATGCAAGAATCATGATTCACCAGCCTATGGGTGGTGCTGAAGGACAAGCTTCAGATATTGAAATTACTGCAAGAGAAATTCAGAAATTGAAAAAAGAATTATACGAAATCATTTCGGTTCACTCTGGTAAACCATATGATGACGTTTGGAATAATTCTGACAGAGATTACTGGATGACTGCAGAAGAATCAAAAGCATACGGTATGATTGATGAAGTTCTCATCAAGAATAAGAATACCAAGTAATAATTTATTTATTAAAATCTCTGATATTGAAAACCGGTAAGGATATTAAATGCTCATTTTGTGGACGCGATAAAAGCGCGACCAACGTACTTATTGCAGGTATGTCAGGGCATATTTGTGACCAGTGTATTGCCCAGGCACAGCAAATTGTGAATGAGGAATCATCAGAGAAACTTAAAAGCTCAATTACTTCCAGCATACAGCTTCTCAAGCCGATTGAAATTAAAGAGTTCCTTGATCAGTATGTGATTGGACAGGATGAAGCAAAAAAAGTAATTGCTGTTGCAGTATACAATCATTACAAAAGGCTCATTTATCGTTCCAAGCAGAAGGAAGATGTTGAAATTGAAAAATCCAATATCATTCTGGTAGGAGAAACAGGAACCGGTAAAACACTTTTGGCAAGAAGTATTGCACGTATGCTCAAGGTGCCTTTCTGTATAGCTGATGCAACTGTCCTTACTGAGGCAGGTTATGTTGGAGAAGATGTTGAAAGTGTACTTACGCGTTTGCTCCAGGCTGCTGATTATGATGTGGCTGCTGCAGAACGCGGAATTGTGTACATCGATGAAATTGATAAAATAGCAAGGAAGTCAGACAACCCTTCAATCACAAGGGATGTTTCAGGAGAAGGTGTTCAGCAAGGTTTGTTAAAAATGCTTGAGAATACAATCGTTAATGTTCCCCCGCAAGGAGGTAGAAAACATCCTGAACAAAAAATGATTTCTGTGAACACTCAGAATATTCTTTTCATTTGTGGTGGTGCATTTGATGGAATTGAACGAATCATTGCAAGGAGAATGCAAACTTCTGCAATTGGATTTTCTTCCGGCAAGGACACTGCTGAAATTGATAAGGAAAACCTGATGCAGTATATCAGTCCTGTGGATTTGAAAACTTTTGGTTTGATTCCTGAACTTATCGGAAGGCTTCCTGTAGTGACTCACTTGCTTCCTTTGGATCGACCTACACTTAAATCTATTCTTACTGTTCCTAAAAATGCGCTTATTCGTCAATACGAAAAGCTGTTTGAGATGGAAAATGTGAAGATAAAATTTGATGATGAGGTGCTTGACTTCATCGTAGACAAAGCAATCGAGTTTAAACTCGGAGCTCGTGGACTGCGTTCTATTTGTGAAGCAATCATGCTCGACCTGATGTTCGATACTCCTTCTTCGGGCAAAGAATCTTCAGTACGTGTAACTTTGAAATATGCGGTAGAAAAAGTGAGCAAGTCTCACATCAATAAACTGAAAGTCGCATAAGAAATGTTAAATTAAAAATGATAGATGATAAATAAAGAATTTTATTATTTATCATCTATCATTTATCATTTCTTCTGTATTTGATAAATGAGTAGTCCCATTTATTTTTTTCATCAGATTTGATTTTCTCCCACGACTCTTCTATCCAATCCTTTGTAGAAATTTCCGGGTAATATGTATCACCATCGAAACGATGGTGAATTTGAGTTACATATAAATCAGTTGCCAGGTCCATTGCCTCATTGAAAATCTGTGCGCCACCAATTATAAAAACTTCTTCCTGACCTTTACAAAATACAAGTGCCTCGGCCAGTGAATTCACTACAATGCATCCTTCAATCTGCAATCCTTTCTGACGTGTGATCACCACAGAAACTCTTCCCGGTAAGGGTTTGCCGATTGAATCATAAGTTTTTCTGCCCATGATCATATGATGATTCATGGTGATTGTTTTGAAATGTTTCAGGTCAGCAGGTAAATGCCACGGCAACCCATTGTTCTTACCAATCAGGCGGTTTTCGTCAAAAGCTACTATAATGGAAATCTTCATTGTACGAGGGTAGATCATTGAGGGTACAGTACGGACGCCATGCATGGCGTCCCTACACTGCAACCGCAGCTTTTATTCCCGGATGAGGATCGTAATTGGAAAGGTAGAAATCTTCATATTTAAATTCGAAAATATCTTTGACCAATGGATTTATCCTCAGAGCAGGCAATGGTCTGAAATCGCGACTCAATTGCAATTTCACCTGTTCAAAATGATTGTTGTAAATATGCACATCACCAAATGTGTGAATAAATTCTCCGGGCTTTAGATTACAAACCTGGGCAACCATCAATGTCAATAATGAATAAGAAGCAATGTTGAATGGAACGCCAAGAAATAAATCGGCACTTCGCTGATAAAGCTGGCACGACAATTTACCATCGGCCACATAAAACTGAAATAAAATATGACAAGGAGGTAAGGCCATTTTATCAATGAAGCCCACGTTCCAGGCACTTACCAAAAGACGTCGTGAATCAGGATTGGTTTTTATTTGCTGAATTAATTTTGTGATCTGATCTACTTGACCTCCTTCAGGAGTTGGCCAGGAACGCCATTGATAACCATACACAGGTCCAAGGTTCCCATTTTCATCAGCCCATTCATTCCAGATTGAAACACCGTTATCGACCAGGTATTTGATGTTGGTTGAACCTTGCAGGAACCATAACAGTTCATGCACAATGGATTTCATGTGCACTTTTTTTGTGGTCAGTAAGGGGAAACCATCTTCAAGATTAAAGCGCATCTGATAACCAAAAACGCTCCGGGTTCCAGTTCCTGTCCGGTCGCTTTTATCAGCACCATGCTCCATTACATGGTTGAGTAAATCGTGATATTGTTTCATGTTTGAAATGCTTGTGGATGCAAATTTAATGAATAATTAAAGCGCTTTGAAATACAAAATTAACACCGTTCTTAGTGGCTTGTTTATCAGGTAGAACGGTTTTTGAAATGAGAGATCTTATCCTTTAGGGGTGCAGAGTTAATTCTTAAGTATTTCCCAACCGGTTTTCAGAGATCCTGCAACTGTGAAAAACTCAATAATTGTTGTTCATTTCTTTCTGTTTTTGGAAAGCAATTCCGTCAAAAAACATTAACTTTGACAATTCCTCAAAAAAACGTTTTTCAAGCAGTTGAATGGAACAATACCTGAAACAACTTAACGAATCACAACTTAATGCGGTCCTCAATACAGAAGGGCCCGTTATGATAATTGCCGGAGCCGGATCGGGTAAGACCCGGGTACTGGTACACCGGATTGTGCATATGATGAAAAACGGGATAGATCCGTTCAACATCCTGGCCCTGACTTTTACCAATAAGGCAGCCCGTGAAATGAAAAAACGAATTTCACAGGTTGCAGGTGATGAGGCCCGGAATCTGTGGATGGGCACTTTTCACTCTGTTTTTGCCAAATTGCTGAGAGTGGAAGCTCCGAAGATTGGGTATCCTGCCAGTTTTACCATTTATGATACCGACGATTCAAAAAACCTGATTAAGGAAATCATAAAAGAGCAGGGACTGGATGATAAAATTTACAAACCAGGCCTGGTATATAACAGGATTTCATCTGCAAAAAACAATCTTTATTCCTGGAAAGATTATCAGGAAAATACAGAGCTGACCAGCGATGATAAAATTGCGGGTAAACCTCAAATTGGTTTGCTGTATGAACTCTACCAGAAACGGAGTTTCAAAGCAGGTGCAATGGATTTTGATGATTTGCTTTTCAATACATACATACTTCTTCGCGACTTTGCGGATGTGCTCGATAAATACCAGAACAAATTCAGGTATATTCTTGTGGATGAGTTCCAGGATACCAATTATGCACAGTACCTGATTGTGAGAAAACTTGCCGCACGGTTTGAAAATATTTGTGTAGTAGGAGACGATGCACAGAGTATTTATGCTTTCCGCGGAGCAAATATTCAGAACATCCTGAGTTTTGAAAGTGATTATCCGGATTTAAAAACATTTAAGCTGGAACAAAATTATCGTTCTACTAAAACAATTGTGGAAGCTGCAAACAGTGTGATTTCCAACAACAGGAATCAACTGAAAAAATCGGTATGGACCGACAATCACAACGGTGAATTAATCAGGTTGATTAAAGGACTTAGTGATAATGAAGAAGGGAACATGGTGGCGAATTCTATTTTTCAGGATAAGATGAATCACCAGGTGCATAATAAGGAAATTGCAATTCTGTATCGTACCAATGCACAGTCCCGTTCAATGGAGGAAGCGTTGCGCAGAAAATCCATTCCTTACCGGATTTACGGGGGACTTTCGTTCTATTCAAGGAAAGAAATAAAAGACCTTCTCGCATATTTTCGTCTGACAGTAAATCCGGATGATGAAGAGGCATTGAAAAGAATTATCAATTATCCAAAACGAGAAATTGGTAAAACAACTCTCGATAAAATAATAATTGCAGCTGATCAGGAAAATATCAGTCTGTGGAATGTGCTTGTTAAAATCAATACAATTGAAACCGGAATCAATGCAGCTACCAGAGCTCGCATTGCGGATTTTGTGAACATGATGAAAAGTTTTTCAGTCATGCTCAAAACAAAAAATGCATTTGATATGGCCAGTCACGTTGCCATGTCATCAGGACTTTTAAAAGAATTGTATGCCGATAAGTCTCCGGAAGGAATCAGTCATTATGAAAACCTTCAGGAATTACTGAATGGAATAAAGGAATTTACTGAAAAGGGAACCACTGCTCTTCCTGCACCTTCTGCCGAACTGGAAGCTAATGCGGAGTTGCGTACACTTGATGTTTTTCTTCAGGACATTGCCCTGGTGACGGATAAGGAAAATGACGATACCAATGAGGACACAGTTTCTCTGATGACAATTCATGCTGCCAAAGGACTTGAATTTAAATATGTATACATAGTTGGTCTTGAAGAAAATCTTTTTCCGTCGCAGATGGCGCTGCAATCCAGGGCTGATCTTGAAGAGGAGCGAAGGTTGTTTTATGTCGCAATAACAAGAGCGGAAACTCAGCTTACCATTTCGTATGCGGTCAGCCGTTATAAGTGGGGAAATCTTATCAGCTGCGAACCAAGCAGGTTTATTGCCGAAATAAATCCCGATTTTATAAACGATCAGACCGCACTTGTAACACGGTCAAATGAACCTGACAGACAACGCAGCTGGTCTGATTTTGGTAAACGAAACACAACCACCCGGCAAAGTTCTCAACCGGAAGTAAAAACGGTTTCTCCGGGAGGAAATTTCAAAAGTGTTTCTAAGCTTAAAACTGCTCCTTCAGTGGCTGTTGCCAGTTTACCTTTTGAGGCGGATGATCCGAATACCATTGAAACCGGAATGGATGTGGAACATCAGAAATTCGGAACCGGTAAAGTGGTGTTGATTGAAGGCAACTTTCCTGAAATTAAGGCTACTGTGGCATTTCCGGGCCATGGCAACAAGCAATTACTTTTGAAATATGCCAAACTCCGCATAGTGCGGTAATGCAACTTTGAAATAAACTATTAAATTTGTTAAAAATTATAAACCCTATTGCTTTGAACATGGAATACAATTCCGGACGTAACAGGTTAATTATACCTGAGTACGGACGGCACATTCAGAAACTTATCGATTATGCTGTGAGCCTTGAAGACCGGGAGGAACGGAATAAGATCGCTAAAGCTATTGTGAATGTGATGGGGCAACTCAATCCACACTTACGTGATATTACAGATTTTAAACACAAATTGTGGGATCACCTTTTTATAATTTCTGATTTTAAACTCGATGTGGATTCACCTTATGACACGCCTACGGCGCTGACATATAAGGTAAAGCCGCGCCAGGTGCCATATCCATCACACGACATTCGCTGGAAGCATTATGGCTCAATAATAGAGCAAATGATCAAGGAAATTAATGCGATGGATGATTCCGCGATGAAGGATCAGATTGTAGTGAATCTTGCCAATTTCATGAAGATGCTTTATGTGAATTGGAATAAAGATGCCGTGACTGATGAGATGATTTTTGAACATCTCAGGATTCTTTCAGGAGGTAAATTGAAAGTTAAAGAAGACATTAAATTGCAACAACCGGTTGACATCCCAAATAAATCAATCGCTAAAAAAGTGCCGGCCCGCCAGCAACGCACACGCGCAAGAATGCCGAATAATGGGGGTAATGGGAAAAATTTCAGAAAAGGCTGACCAATTTAATCTATGGGAAATAGTTTTGAAGTAAGAGGTGGTGCAAAGCTGAAAGGGGACATCGAACCCCAGGGAGCAAAAAATGAAGCATTACAAATAATTTGTGCAGTTTTACTGACTCCGGAGCCGGTTACTATCAGCAACATACCTGACATCAGGGATGTAAATAAACTGATTGAACTGCTTGCAAATATGGGAGTGCGTCTGACACGCAAAGGTGAAGGCACTATTGAATTTCAGGCGAACGATGTCAATCTTGATTTTTTAGAAACTCCGGATTTTGCAAAGCAAGCAGCTGCACTGAGAGGTTCCATTATGATCGTAGGTCCGTTACTTGCCCGTTTTGGTAAGGCACACATTCCTAAACCCGGTGGCGATAAAATCGGCCGCAGAAGACTCGATACTCACTTCATTGGCTTTATGAGCCTGGGTGCTAAATTTGATTTCGATAGCAAGGATGAGTTTTATAAAGTAGAGGCCAAGCAGCTGAAAGGCTCTTTTATGTTGCTTGATGAAGCATCTGTTACAGGAACTGCCAATATAGTTATGGCAGCTGTTCTGGCTAAAGGCACTACTACAATTTACAACGCAGCTTGTGAACCTTATATCCAACAGCTATGCAAAATGCTCAATAATATGGGCGCAAAAATAAGCGGAATCGGTTCCAATATGCTTACAATTATTGGTGTGGATGGGCTTGGTGGTTGTGAACATAGAATGCTTCCTGACATGATTGAGATTGGGAGTTTCATCGGGCTTGCTGCTATGACAGCTTCTGAGATCACAATCAAAAATGCAGGTATACAGCATCTGGGAGTTATTCCTTCTGTATTCCGTCGTTTAGGTATTGAGATGGAATTCCGTGGCGATGATATTTTCATTCCTGCACAGGATCACTATGAAATGGATACATTTATTGATGGCTCTATACTTACAATTGCTGATGCTATCTGGCCAGGATTTACACCCGATCTTTTAAGTGTGGTTTTAGTGACAGCAACTCAAGCTAACGGAACAGTTTTGATTCATCAGAAAATGTTTGAATCGAGGTTGTTTTTTGTAGATAAGTTAATTGATATGGGAGCGCAGATAATACTTTGTGATCCACACCGGGCAACAGTAATTGGACTGAACAGAAAACACCCATTACGCGGTATACAAATGACTTCACCTGATATCAGGGCCGGAGTGGCTTTGCTTATTGCTGCCCTTTCGGCGGAAGGCAAAAGCGTGATTCACAATATTGAACAAATTGACCGAGGATACCAGAAAATTGATGAACGATTGAATAAAATCGGAGCCAATATCAAAAGAGTGTAGTTATTTAGAAAACTGGTATTATTTTTGTAAAACTTATTCCCATTAAAAAAACCAAAAAATGATAATGAAACGCCTCAAATTTATGTTGCTTGTTGCTGGTATAGCAACCATGACTTTCGGATTTGTTTACCAGACCCTTCCAACCGGAACAAACATTGGAGATAAAGCTACTGAGTTGGCATTCACCAGTCCTGAAGGCAAAACAATCGCCCTCTCTTCATTAAAAGGAAAAATTGTATTGCTCGATTTCTGGGCATCATGGTGCGGTCCCTGCCGGATGGAAAACCCAAACATCGTTGCAGCTTATGCAAAATACAAAGACGCTAAATTCAAAGGCGCTAAAGGTTTTACAATCTATAGTGTTTCCCTTGATCAGAATAAAGAAGCCTGGATGAAGGCCATTAAAATGGATAATTTATCGTGGGAATATCACGTAAGTGATCTCGGTGGATGGCAGTCAAAACCAGCTCAAATTTATGGTGTTAATTCAATTCCAGCTAGTTACCTCATCGATCAAAATGGAGTAATTGTTGGAAAAAACCTCAGGGGACCTGCGCTTGAAGCAGCTCTTGAGAAATTGAAGTAATCAGATTTAAACTCTTTACCGAATATAGCGGCAGAGCCTTTCCGGAGGTTCTGCCGTTTTTTATTTAATTTTGCCTGCCATTTTGACCCTTAAAAGGCAGTGGCAAAGTATTTGACAACCTCAAAAATGAAATTCAGAGTGAAAGTACCGTTTAACAAAAAGAAAATGAGTCAGGACAAGCAGACTATTGAGGAACATCATGATAATGAAGAAGTAACAGCAGCTGGAGAAGCTTTTTCACCCGAGATTTCACCGGAAATTACAAGCGCTGAACAACAGGCAGGTCAGTCGGAATTGGAAAAAATTCAGGCAGAATTGGCAGAAACACGAGACAAATTTCTGAGGATCTATTCAGAATTTGACAATTTTAAAAAAAGAACTCAGCGGGAACGTATTGATTTGCTTAAAACAGCCAATGCGGAAGTGATACTGGCTCTATTGCCTGTGCTAGATGATTTTGACCGGGCTATGAAATCAGTGGAAGCCGCTGGATCAGAAAACACTTTGAAATCCGGTGTGGAATTGATATCCACAAAACTGAAAGGAATCATGGATCAAAAAGGTTTGAAACGCATGATCTCCATTGGAGAAGAATTTAATGTGGATCTGCATGAAGCGATCACGAATATCCCCGCACCGAATGAAAATCTGAAAGGGAAAGTAGTGGATGAAGCAGAATGCGGATATTTTTTAAATGATAAAGTTATCCGTCACGCAAAAGTGATTGTTGGTATTTAACCGACTGCAAATACGAATATGGCAAAACGTGATTATTATGAAGTGCTCGGCATTGGCCGTGACGCTGCTGAAGGAGATATAAAGAAGGCGTATCGCCAGATGGCACTGAAGTACCATCCCGATAAAAATCCTGGTGACAAAGCCTCTGAAAATAAATTTAAGGAAGCAGCTGAAGCCTATGAAGTCTTAGGTGACAGTGAGAAAAGACGTCGCTATGACCAGTTTGGTCATCAGGGCGTTGGCGGTGCTGGTAACGGTGGCGGCTATGGGATGAATATGGAAGACATATTCAGCCAGTTCGGTGATGTTTTTGGTGGTCACAATCCATTTGAAAGTTTCTTTGGTGGAGGAGGTGGCGGTGGCCGTCGTCATGTGAATCGAGGCAGCAACTTGCGCATCAAAGTAAGACTTACTCTTTCTGAAATTGCCAATGGTGTTGAGAAGAAAATAAAAGTCAATAAAACCATTCCGTGTACAAATTGCAGTGGAACAGGAGCTCAGAATGGATCTGCTTTTAGTAAATGTTCGACGTGTAACGGTGCAGGACAAGTGCGCAGAGTTACCAATACCATTTTGGGACAAATGCAGACTACGACTACTTGTCCTACCTGCCAGGGCGAAGGCCAGACCATAACTAACAAATGTAAATCATGCCACGGTCATGGTACCATGCCGGGTGAAGAAGTGATTTCGATAAATATTCCTCCGGGAGTTGGCGAAGGAATGCAGGTAACTGTTTCCGGTAAAGGAAATGCTGCTGAACGCGGAGGAGTACCGGGAGATTTATTAATTGTAATTGAAGAAGTGGAAGATGCACATCTGAAAAGAGATGGAAACAACCTCCACTATGATTTATACATCAGCATACCGGATGCAGCATTAGGTACTTCACTTGAAGTTCCAACTGTGGATGGTAAAGCGAAAATCAAAATTGAACCTGGTACGCAAGCAGGAAAAGTGTTGCGGTTGAAAGGCAAAGGTCTTCCTCAATTAAACAGTCATTTCCGTGGTGACCTTCTCATCAATATAAATGTCTGGACTCCACAGAATCTTACATCTGAAGAAAAAAAGATCCTGGAAAAATTAAAAACTGCTGAAAATTTTCATCCGCATCCGGGAAAGGGTGATAAAAGTTTCTTCGAGAAGATGAAAGAGTATTTTAATTAAAATACCAATTACAAGAAATTAAAAAAGCCTTTCTGTCATTTTTGACAGAAAGGCTTTTTTAATTTCTTGTCACTTGTCACTTGTCACTTGTCACTTGTCACTTGTCACTTGTCACTTGTCACTTGTCACTTGTCACTTGTCACTTGTCACTTGTTCCACCGGACGGCGGATCACTTGTCTGTGGCCTCCCCAACTTTTTTAAAAACCTGAGATGAGATATAACGGCTTGCCATACATGCTTATCGCGGAATTTTATTCCATATTCCAAAGAGGTTTGCCTGATAATTTTTGTCAGTTCAAAATAATGAATATGACAAATGGTTGGAAAAATATGATGAATGATATGTGTGTTTAAACCTCCTGCCAGCCAGGTGAGCAACCAACTGTTGGCACCATAATTAGATGTGGATTCAATCTGGTGAATTACCCAACTGTTGTGAATAGTCCCGTTTGCATCCGCTTCCGGAAAGTCACTGTCGTCAAGGGCATGCACAGGTATCAGGATCATGGCCAAAAATAATCCCACAACCATGTGTACAATCAGGAATCCCAAAAGAATTTTATACCATGGCAGGTCAATAATTATCAATGGGATAATCAAGGCATATATCACATAAAAAAGTTTGGAAACAATTAGAATCCGGTATTCTGATTTTGGATGATTCACTTCACTATTGCCATATTTCTGTTTTTGGAACATCATGAAATCTTTGATGAAAATAATAAAGATGCTCAGAAACGGATAAAATAAAGGCAGGTAGAGATATTGGTATTTGTGAAACCATTTCGGTTTGCTGTTCACTGTAAATCGTGCGATTTTTGTTTGTTCAATATCCATATCATGTCCCGGGATATTAGTAAATGTATGATGACTCAGATTGTGCTTGATATTCCAGATGTAATTGCTCACCCCTATAAGGTTAAATGAATAACTGAAAAAGCGATTCAGCTTTGTATTCGTAAACAAAGCACCGTGCGAGGCGTCGTGTGCCACATTGAAAGCGATTAGTGTTTGACTGATCCCAAACAATACTGCACACAACAACATCTGCGATTCAGTGAGATGGTTGCTGAGCAATGCCGTATATGAGGTAATGAGCAGCAAAAAAATGAAAATCATTTTGAAGATCATGTGCCCATTGGCATGACGGGAATAACCGTTTGAAATAAAATAATTATCCACCCTCTTTTTGAGTTCAGAATAAAAGGGAGAATTGTTGGAAGTTCCGAATTTTAACCTGATATCAGCCATAACTTTAATTTTTGAAGATTAAAGGTGGAGCCTGTTAGCTGTATAACAAAATGATTTTCCTGACCGTTTTTAAAGTTTCAAGTAGTAGCTGCCACTGGAAGCTAAACCTGCGAAGCAACTATTGAAAATTGCATCCTAAAATTAAATAAACCGGAATATTTATTGAAAATTACTGATAAAAATTCCTTTTTGATGAAAAATTGCCTGCAATAGTTCTCCTTTTTGATAAATTCCATTCTTTAACACTATTTTTGATGCTCAGGCAATTTTATGATCCTCACCATTAACAACGTTAGTAAACAGTATGCCACGCACAAGGCACTGGACAAGGTTTCCCTGGAGGTTCCGGTTGGAAGCATTTACGGTTTGCTTGGCCCTAACGGGGCAGGAAAAACTTCGTTGATTCGCATTATCAACCAGATTACGGCTCCCGATGAAGGGGAAGTGCTGTTTATGGGCGAAAAGCTGCGGCAAAAGCACATTGGCATGATAGGTTACCTCCCTGAAGAACGTGGCTTATATAAAAAGATGGAAGTAGGGGAACAGGCCCTTTACCTTGCTCAGTTGAAAGGGATGCAAAGGAGCGAAGCTGTAATCCGTTTAAGGGAATGGTTTGAGAAATTTGAGTTGCAGCACTGGTGGAGAAAGAAAGTCGAAGAACTCAGTAAAGGAATGCAACAAAAGGTGCAGTTCATAATCACCGTACTCCATGAACCAAAGTTGCTGATACTCGATGAACCCTTTACTGGATTTGATCCTATCAATGCAAATCTTATCAAAGATGAATTGCTGCGGCTAAAGGAAAATGGCACGACTATAATCCTATCGACTCACCGTATGGAATCTGTAGAGGAATTGTGCAGCCATATCGCCTTAATCAACCGGTCACATAAGATTCTGGATGGAGCCGTTCGCGATATAAGGAAAGAGTTTAAATCAGAGAAATATGAAATCGAATACAAAGGGAATGCAATTGCATTTGCCAATGGACTCTGGGCAGGATATGAATTGATTTCTCACGAACCTCATGGTGATCTAATGAAAGCTGTGGTGAAATTGGGAGAGGGGCGAACAACCAATGACCTGCTTGCAGGACTAATTCCAAACGTGGAAGTGCATTCTTTCCGTGAACTTGTTCCTGGTATGAATGATATTTTTATTTCACTGGTAAAAGAAAGTAACGAACAACAACCTGTAGCTGCATCATGAGTACAATCTCCCTCATAATAAAACGAGAATACCTGACCCGGGTTAAGAAAAAGTCATTTATTATCATGACTCTACTTGGTCCTATACTCATGGCATCGTTGTTCATTGTGCCGATACTGATGGCCAAATATGACGAAAACGAAACGTCGAAAATTCAAGTGATTGATGAATCCGGATTGTTCAAAGGAAAATTGCAGAATTCTGAGAGCATGATTTTTGAAATGGACACATTTTCACTACCGGTGGCCAAAACAATTTTCAATCCTGAGAAACATACCGCGATACTTTACATACCGGGTAATGTGCTTAACAATACCGGCGCGATCATGCTTTTTTCTGCAAAGCAGCCGAATATGAATTTGGTTACATCAATTGAACGGACTATACAGAAAGAAATTGAGAGCCTGAAGTTAAAAGCACAGGGAATAAACCAGGAAACACTCGATCAGATTAAAACCAGGGTGAGTGTGAATACCCGTACTCTTACAGAACAAGGCGAAGAAGAGACAAGTGCAGGACTTACTACAATTGTTGGAATGTTAGGCGGTGTGTTAATTTACATGTTTATTTTTCTTTATGGTGCCCAGGTAATGCGTGGAGTAATTGAAGAGAAAACGAATAGAATCGTGGAAGTTATTATCTCTTCAGTGAAACCATTCCAGCTAATGATGGGCAAGATAATCGGGATTGCTCTTGTAGGATTGACTCAGTTTCTGCTGTGGATAATTTTAACTGTCGCTATTTCAACTGTTGTTTCGAATTTGTTTGTTGATGGAGACAAGATGAAGACCCAAATGATGCACCGTCAATCACCAATGGGAACTCCTATGCCGGCAAATGTAGAAGATGGTGCTACAAGCAACAGTGATAAAAGTGAGATTTCTGATTTCATGAATTCAGCGGATTCTATCAATTTCCCTCTGCTTATTGGTGCATTTCTCTTTTATTTCCTTGGCGGATACTTACTTTACGGAGCGTTGTTCGCTGCAATTGGTGCAGCTGTGGATGGAGAATCTGATACACAACAGTTCATGCTTCCAATTACAATTCCACTCATCCTTTCATTCATAATCGCACAAAGTATCCTTCAAAATCCAGAGAGCAAGGTTGGATTCTGGTTTTCCATGATTCCATTCACTTCTCCTGTAGTGATGATGGTGAGAATTCCTTTTGGAGTAGAACCCTGGGAACTCATTTTATCAATGCTGTTACTTGTTGGTGGATTTGTATTGACTACCTGGCTTGCAGCAAGGATCTACCGTACCGGTATTTTAATGTATGGCAAGAAGGTAAGTTGGAAGGAATTAGGAAAATGGTTATTTTATCGGGAGTGATTGAAAATTACAGAATATGAACACGAATTACACTTCGACAAGCTCAGTGCGGTGCGAATTTATACGAATATACAAATTACGAATGAAGTTGTGTTTTTGCCCAAAATCCGTATATCAGTAAAGATTTGCGGTGCCCTGAGCCCTTCGGCTAGCGCTCAGGGTAAACTTGTCGAAGGGTAATTAGTAGCCTTTATTATCAGGAACACCATGCAAATCGCAATTTTAGACCTGGGAACGAATACTTTTCATCTCCTCATTGCTGAGGTAGAATCCAATAATGCGTGGAAAAAAATACTGAATACCCGAGTTACTGTTAAACTAGGTAAAGGTGGTATTAACAAAAATGTAATTGCAAAACCTGCCTATAATCGAGGTATAAAAGCCCTGGAGAAATTCCGTCTCACATTGAATGATTATGATGTCGACAAAACCTTTGCATTCGGAACAGCAGCGTTGCGATCCGCTGAAAATGGCCAACAGTTTCTGGATGAGGTCAAACAAAAATTCGGATTCGACATTGAGCTGATAAGTGGTGATAGGGAAGCAACTTTTATTTATGAAGGAGTTCGTCAGGCAACTGACCTGGGACAGGCAAAATCGCTGATCATGGATATCGGTGGTGGCAGTGTTGAGTTTATCATTGCAAATAAAGACCGGATTTTCTGGAAACAAAGTTACAGCCTCGGTGCAGCACTGCTACTCGGAAAGTTTCAACCTTCCGATCCACTTTCATCAAATGATATCAAGTCAATCAATGCATATTTTGATCAGGAATTACAAACTTTGCTGGATGCATGTCATTTGCATTTACCAATTCAATTGATTGGTTCTGCAGGATCTTTCGAGACTTTTGCAAGTATGCTGCAGCATATATTTCCGGATACAGGTAGCCATTATGGTAAAACATCACATCCAATTGATATCGGTCATTTCGATCAATTGTATTATGTATTGGTAGCCTCAACTATGGAACAACGCAAACACATGAAAGGTCTCATTAAAATGCGAGTCGACATGATTGTAATGGCGGCCTTATTGCTTAGTTTTGTCCTCCGTAAAACAAAAATCAATAAAATGAAATTATCTTCCTATGCTTTGAAAGAAGGAGCATTATGGGAAGTGATTAACTCAAAGATACAAGCTTGACTTTTTGACTCGTCAGGGATTCAAGTAACAAAGTTTTAATTTCATTTGAATATTTTATATTTATCATTTATCATTTCCAAAATGCCCAAAATACTTATCATCGACGACGAAAAAAGCATCCGAAATACTTTAAAGGAAATTCTTTCTTATGAAGGTTATGAAGTCACCGAAGCACAGGATGGAAGTGAAGGAATAAAATTAGCCGAAAAGGAAAAATACGATATTATCCTTTCTGATATCAAGATGCCTAAAATGGATGGTATCGAAGTGCTGGAAAAGCTGCAGGAAATCACACCTGAAACTCCCGTGGTTATGATTTCGGGTCACGGAAACATCGAAACTGCGGTGGAAGCTATCCGTAAAGGCGCCTTTGATTACATTTCAAAGCCGCTTGATTTGAATCGCATGCTCGTGACTATACGAAATGCAATGGACCGTTCGGTGTTGGTTAAGGAAACAAAAACGCTCAAGCGTAAAATTTATAAAACGAATGAAATCGTCGGGGATTCTGAACCCATACAGCACATTAAATCCATGATTGAGAAAGTGGCTCCTACAGAAGCCAGGGTTTTGGTGACCGGTGGTAATGGTTCAGGAAAAGAACTTGTAGCACGATGGATTCACGAAAAGAGTAACCGTTCTGCAAATCCATTAGTGGAAGTAAATTGTGCGGCTATTCCATCCGAGTTGATCGAAAGCGAATTGTTCGGTCATGAAAAAGGATCTTTTACTTCTGCTATCAAACAACGAATTGGAAAATTTGAACAGGCGAACAACGGCACATTGTTTCTCGATGAAATTGGTGATATGAGTCTTTCCGCGCAAGCGAAAGTGTTGCGCGTGCTACAGGATGGAAAAATTACAAGAGTAGGAGGAGAGAAAGATTTTTCAGTGAATGTAAGAGTGATCGCAGCAACTAATAAAGATTTAAGATCAGAAATTGAAAGAGGAAATTTCCGTGAAGATCTTTACCATCGGCTTAGTGTAATTGTGATTCATGTTCCTTCACTCAATGAACGCCGCGATGACATCCCGTTGCTCGCTGATCATTTTTTAAACCTGATATGCCAGGAATATGCAATGCCTGTGAAAGAATTTACAAAGGATGCGTATGAAGAACTCAAAAAAATAGACTGGACAGGCAACATCCGCGAATTGCGGAATGTGGTGGAAAGACTAATTATACTTTGTGATAAGCAGATTACAGGTAAGGATGTGGTGAAGTTTGCCGGAGCTAAGTGATTTGATGATTTGGTAATTTGATGATGAATTACCACGCACAACCTATTACGATTGTTTCTCTTCAAATATCCCTCTACCAACGAGCATCGCTTTCTCTAAACCTGATGAATCTTTTCCTCCTGCTGTAGCATAAAAGGCCTGTCCACCACCACCACCTTGTATTTCCTTTGCAATGGTGCGGATCATGTTTGATGCATTGAGGTTTTTATCTTTCACCAGGTTGTCGGAAATGATGAGCGACACGTGTGGTTTACCCTCGATTTCAGCGCCAAGCAAAAGCACCAGATTATCAATTTGATTGCGGAGATCGTAAGAAATATTTTTTATAGCATCGGCTGAAGGCAGTTCAATAATTTCTGTGATCAGGTTTATACCATTGATCAAAGTTATTTTTTGCTTCAGTTCGTTTCTGACAGTTCCTGCTTTTTCAAGAATCAGTTCCTCTATTCGCTTACGAAGACTTTCCTGTTCATCCAGCAAAGATTGTACTCCTTTAAGCGGATTGCCTGGATTTTTAAGAAGTGATTTTATTTCATTCAATTCTTTATTTTGTTCACGGATGAAATTTTCAGCACCCAATCCTGTGATTGCTTCAATACGACGAACGCCGGCAGCGACAGAGCTTTCAGATGTGATTTTAAACAATCCGATTTCTCCTGTTGCTTTCACATGAGTTCCACCGCAAAGTTCTACTGAGAATTTAGGATCAAAGGTGATTACACGAACATACTCTCCGTATTTTTCACCAAACAGTGCCATCGCACCCAATTCAGTTGCTTTTGCAATAGGTACATTGCGTTGTTCATTCAATGCAATATTTTCCCTGATCTTTTCATTGACGATTTTTTCAATCTGTTCAATTTCTACGTCAGTTACTTTTGTAAAATGTGAAAAGTCGAATCGTGTGACTGATTCATTTACCAATGAACCCTTTTGTGCCACATGTGTTCCGAGTACTTTGCGTAATGCCGAATGCATAAGGTGAGTGGCAGAGTGATTTCCTGTAATGTATTTCCTTCGGTCACCATCCACTTTTGCATGAAACGTAGCTGATTTGTCGGCAGGCAATTTATCAACCGAATGCACAATAAGATTATTTTCTTTTTGTGTATCGATTATACGAATAGTTTCATTTCCGTTGGAGATTGATCCTGTATCACCCACTTGTCCTCCGCTTTCTGCATAGAAAGGAGTACGGTTCAATACCAGCTGATATTGTGTTTTACCTTTTGTTTTTACTTCCCGGTAACGGAGAATTTCACAATCGCTTTCCAGGTTGTCGTAACCAACAAATTCTACCTGTTCATCATCATTGACTGTGATCCAGTCGCTGAGATCTTTTTCAGCATCAGCACGTGAACGGGTTTTTTGTTCGAGCATTGCTTTGTGAAATCCATCCATATCCACTTCCATGTTGCGTTCGCGCGCCATGAGTTGTGTGAGGTCTATAGGGAATCCAAACGTGTCGAACAATTCAAATGCAAAATGTCCGTCCACATTTTTTCCCTGGTACTGATCGAATTTTTTAATTCCGGTTTCAAGTGTTTTCAAAAAAGAATTTTCTTCTTCCTGTATCACTCGTGCAATAAAATCCTGCTGTGTTTCAAGTTCTGGAAATTGACCGTTGAATATTTTTGCAAGCACAGGAACCAGGTTGTGAAGAATTGGTTCCTTGAAATTTAAGAAACTGTAAGCATAACGAACAGCTCTTCTTAAAATCCGGCGAATAACATAACCTGCCTTGTTGTTCGAAGGAAGTTGACCATCTGCAATAGCGAAAGAAATAGCACGAATATGATCAGCCATCACTCGCATGGCGATGTCAGTTTTTTCAGCAGCTCCATAAGCAATACCACATTTGCTACTGATGAATTGAATCATCGGTTGAAACACATCTGTATCGTAATTGCTGGTTTTACCCTGTAGCGCCATGCACAAACGTTCGAAACCCATTCCGGTATCAACATGTTTCGCGGGAAGCGGTTCGAGCGAACCATTCGCAAGGCGATTGTATTGCATGAACACATTATTCCAGATTTCAATTACTTGCGGATGACTTTCATTCACAAACTTTTTTCCATCTGTCTCTTTTCTCTCTGCTTCACTTCTGAGATCTACGTGAATTTCGGAACACGGTCCACAAGGTCCTGTATCCCCCATTTCCCAGAAATTATCTTTCTTATTTCCTTTAAGGATGCGGTCTTCTGCAATCCACTGTTTCCAGAAATCATAAGCTTCCTGATCAAATTCCAGATTTTCTTTCGGATCACCTTCAAAAACAGTTACGTAAAGCCGGTCTTTCGGAATCTGGTAAACACCGGTGAGAAGTTCCCATGCCCAGGCAATGGCATCTTTCTTAAAATAATCACCAAATGACCAGTTTCCGAGCATTTCGAACATGGTATGGTGGTATGTATCAACACCTACTTCTTCAAGGTCATTGTGTTTGCCTGAAACCCGAAGACATTTCTGGGAATTCGCTATACGGGAATATTTTACAGGACTGTTACCGAGGAAAATATCCTTGAATTGATTCATTCCCGCATTGGTAAACATGAGGGTAGGGTCATTTTTTATGACCATCGGTGCTGAGGCTACAATTTGGTGGCCACGGGCTGCGAAAAAATCAAGGAATGCTTTACGGATTTCGGAGGAAGTCATAATACTTGTTGTAAAGAGGGCAATCGGGTGAAAGACTGCTTTTATTTTTGTAAAATATGGTTATTTTTGCCTGAAGCGGAATTAACCCGCAAAATTAAGATTTATCGGCTAAAGGGCTATGCCAAAGGCAAAATATTACTTCAATACCCACTCTCTGAAATATGAGAAAGTAGTGATTTCGTGGGGGAAGCGGATTCTCAGGATATTGGGATTCCTGACTACCGCTATTGTTTTTAGTGTGGTAATTGTGGCTATTGCTTATGCGTATCTCGATTCCCCAAAGGAACGGCAGTTGAAACGTGAAATCAGCCAATTGAATCTCCAATATGAACTTCTGCAGCAGCGGTTCGATGAAGTTGGCCTCGTTTTAAGCGATATTCAGCATAGGGACGACAATATTTACCGTGTGATTTTTGAAGCTGAACCAATTCCAAATTCGGTAAGGGAAGCAGGGTACGGTGGTGTTGACCGCTACAAATCGCTTGAGGGATATGAAAGTGCGGAACTCATGATTACAACATCCAGGAAACTAGACCAGCTGACCAAACAACTTTATGTGCAGTCGAAATCTTTTGATGAAATAGTTGACCTGGCGAAAAACAAATCGCACATGCTAGCTTCCATTCCTGCCATTCAGCCTATTTCAAACAAAGATCTTACCCGTATGGCTTCGGGTTTTGGATACAGGATTCATCCAATCTATAAAACCACTAGAATGCATGAAGGCATGGATTTCACAGCGCCTATCGGAACTGATATTTATGCATCCGGAAATGGAGTGATCAAAGTGGTGGAATATGATTCAAGGGGATACGGAAATCACATAATTATAAGTCATGGTTTCGGTTATGAAACACTTTATGGACACATGAGTAAAATTAAAGTGCGTCCCGGACAAAAGGTGAACAGGGGAGATGTGATTGGCATCGTAGGCAGCACAGGTACTTCTACTGCTCCCCATCTCCATTATGAAGTCATCAGGCAGGGTAATAAAATCAACCCAATCAATTTCTTCTACAACGACTTGAGTCCGGAAGAGTATGAAAAGATGATAGAAATTTCTTCACAGTCGAATCAGTCATTTGATTAAGTAGGGTATTCCTTAGTATAAAGACTACGTATTACAAATTTTTACGGATATACAAATGCTCTTATTAAATCCGTATATCCGTAAAAATTTGTAATACGTAGCCTTTATTGAAAAATGATTTTGAGCATCAATAGGTATATCCGTAAAAATTTGTAATTTGTAGCCTTTATTAGAGGTAGCTAAATCTTTAAAAACAATTTCCATTGCCGTATAAAGAAACAGAGACTGTCAAATTGTACTACACCATTGGTGAAGTATCGAAAATGTTCAACGTAAATGCTTCGTTGATTCGTTTTTGGGAGAAGGAGTTTGAGGTGCTGCAACCGAAAAAGAACAAGAAAGGAAACCGGTTATTTACAGCGGAAGATGTGGAGAATTTGCGGATTATTTTTCACCTGGTTAAGGAGCGCGGTTTTACATTGCAGGGAGCGAAAGCCAAACTAAAGGATAATAAATCGGATGTTGCCGGAACTACTGAAGTTTTTGATTCACTGACCAAGATCAGGAGTTTTTTGGTGGAGCTGAAAGAGCAACTTTAGGAAAAAGACATTGGTCAATGGTCATTAGTCATTAGTCATTAGTCATTGTCGGTCACTGAACTTGTCGAAGTGTAGAAGAGTAATTCGTACTCCCTTTTAAACCATTTTCAATAAAACATCCTTTGAATTCATCGCTGCCTTGTAACCAATTCTGAAAATTTCATTCGCATGGCTGGTGTCAAAAACACTGTATTTTCGCAATGCAACAGGCTCCAAAAACAAATCGCAGTGACCTGATTTTGTTTTGGTGGTGCTCATAATTGCCATCTGAAAACATCTTTCCAGAATCCCTTTGATTTTAACTTTCTTCAAAGCACCTATAGGGTTGACATGCACTCCAACAATGTAATCGCAATTTCCAATGAGTGGTTCTACCGGAAAGTTATTCAGCAAGCCGCCATCCACCATCACACTTCCATTCATTACCGTAGGTGTAAAAATTAATGGAATGGAACAGGATGCAACGAGTGGATCGAGTAGGGGACCTTTATTGACATATATAGTTTCGGCGTTAGTGAAATCAGTGAGGCATACACTCACCGGGATATTCAGATCTTCAAAATTTTTAACCTTAAGATTTTCTACTATTATTTTTTTGAAGGAAGATGTCTTTAAAAGTCCTTTCATATTAAAACTCAATCCCCCAATATTGAAAAGTTTGGTTTTTTGCATGATGCCAACCATTTGATCGGGCTTAACACCGGCTGCATATAAGGCGCCAACCATCGCTCCTGAGCTGGTCCCTGATATAATCGAAATGGGTACTCCTAATTCATCAAAAGCTTTCAGTGCCCCGGCATGAGCTAATCCACGGGCACCTCCTCCTGATAAAACAAGCCCAATGGTTTTTTTCTTCATTTTCCGGTAACCCTAAAGGAATAAAATTTATGAATAACAAAACTAAGCAAACCAATCGTAAGAGCAGAAACAACCCTTGATAATGTCGGATACCATTCAAGTACTTTTATAAGGAAACTCATAAAGAAATAATTGAGTCCTAATATAAGCAAAGCTACCAGTATATATCTTGCCAATTGATGAATTCCCCGAAGATCGGATTCAGTAAATACAAGGTATTTGGTGATGAGAAAATTAGTAACCAGTCCGCATGTGTACGACAAGATAAGTGAACCTGTTGGCGCTGACAAAGTCATAAAATTGAAAAGATGGATATCCTGCTTTTCGTAAATGAAATTATAAGCAAGAAAATAAACTGTAACATCCACACCGGTGGCTACACCTGCTGATAAGAAATACCGGATAATTTTGTTGTCGAGAAATTTGCGAACCATACCCTGGATTAAAAATAACGATGGGGTACCAGGTAATTGGTCACATAATCTTTCACACCATCTTCAAGTGAAGTGAATGGTTTCGAATAACCGGCAGCACGGAGTTTCTCCATTTTTGCTTCTGTAAAATACTGGTATTTGTCTCTTATGTCGGATGGGATATCTATGAAATTAATATTCACTGGCTTGTTTAATGCATTGAAAGTTGCCGTCGCAAGATCCAAGAATGCACGTGCTTCACCGGTGCCCAGGTTGTAAATTGCAGAATTTTTACGGTGTGTCATCAGAAAGAAACAAACGTCGACTACATCCTTGACGTAAATAAAATCGCGAAGTTGCTTTCCATCTTCGAAATCCGGACGGTGTGAGCGGAACAATTTTACGCTGCCTGAATCCTTAATCTGGTTGAATGCATGCAGGATTACTGATGCCATACGGCCCTTGTGATATTCATTCGGTCCATATACATTGAAAAATTTTAATCCTGCCCAGAAATATGGTTTCTTCTCCTGTGCCAATGCCCAAAAGTCAAAATCGTTTTTTGAATCACCGTAAGGGTTGAGAGGTTTTAAATCAGGAATTGTTTCATGATTGTCATCGTAACCCAGTTCACCACTTCCATATGTTGCTGCTGAAGATGCATACACAAGTGGCAGCCCGAATTCCACACAGGCCTTCCAGATTGATTTAGTGTATTCCACATTCAAACGGTTGAACAGTTCCACATCAAATTCAGTGGTGTCGGTTCGTGCTCCGATATGAAAAATAAATTGAACCAGTTTATGATTTTCTTTTAACCATGAATGAAAAATGTCGCGTTCTATTTTGGCAGTAAATTTCTTCCCCGAAAGGTTGTTGTCTTTTTCATGCTTACTGAAATCATCCACAACAATAATGTCAAAATAACCTTCTTCGTTTAGTTTATTTACCAAACAACTTCCTATAAATCCGGCGGCACCGGTTACAATTATCATATTGAATCAGTATTGAAGATGGGTTGTGTGACAGCCGGAAGCAATCCTGTTTCCAATCCTTTGTGGAGTAAAAACGCAATTGCAGACCTCCCGTCAGGGCCCAAAGTTACAGAAAAATCGTTCACGTAAAGCGCTATGTGCTGAGCTATTACATCAGGTTCCATTTCCTGGGAGTGAGTGCGGATATACTCTTTGCCTGCATCCGGTTGGCTGTAAGCAAATTCAATGCTTTTTCGGATAAGCACATTTATCTCATTACGTTCTTCCAAAGGAATATTTCGTGAAGCAACTATACAACCCAGAGGTAGAGGCAGATTCATTTTTGACTCCCACAGTTCTCCGAGATCAAATAATTTGTGAAGACCGTGTTTTTGATAAGTAAACCGGCCTTCGTGTATCAGTAATCCTGCATCTGCTGCTCCGGAAAGTACCATGTTCTCAATTTCAGAAAAAAGGGTTTCCGACTTATTTTCCAACAGAGGAAAAAAGGTAGAAAGTAACAGATTCGCAGTAGTGAATTTGCCCGGAATAGCAACTTTTAATTTAGGAATGTCAGTTTCTGCAACAGGAGCTTTGCTCACAAGTAATGGTCCAACACCTTTTCCCAATGCGCTTCCTGAATCAAGAATTATATAGTTGGACGAGGCTTTTGGGAAAGCACCAATACTGATTTTAGTAACATCAAGTGTATGTTCAAACGACATCTTGTTCAGTTGTTCCACATCTGCAAGAATTGGTTCAAACAAATAATCTCCGGTATCAATCCGGTTATTTACCAAAGCATCAAAAATGAAAGTGTCGTTAGGGCAGGGAGAAAATCCTATTGAAATTTTTTTCACAATTTAATTTAGTTTGATGGCCTTTTCTTTTTTTGAAAAAATCGATTTCTTTTTAGGATTAAATTTAGTTTCCTCACCAATAAGAAATCCATACGGACGAAGATGTTCCACATTGTCGAGAATAACTTTCAGCATTCCCAGGAATGGAATGAAAAGCATCATTCCTGCCACACCCCATACAGATCCTCCAATCAACAAGGCAAGCATTGTCGCGAGAGGGTTTATTGATACAGCAGAACCAACCACTTTTGGAGTGATAAAATTGTTATCAAGAAATTGTACAAATCCACAAACTCCAAGTGCTCCGAAAGCAACCCAAATTGAATCCTTGGTGAGTAATGCCATAACAAACGGGAAAATACTACCAATCATTACTCCGATATAGGGGATAATATTCAATACCCCGGCTATTACTCCAAGCAAGATTGCATGGTTAATTCCCAGTATCAGAAAGCCTATACTGTTAAGGACGGATAGTATCGTAATGTCAATCAGTAATCCTACGAGATATTTCTGAGAAACCTGTGAAGTTCTTCTGAGCATATGAAGTACCATGTCATGTTTTTCAGGACTACTCATGTGTTTGACGAAATCAATAAACTTGTGTCGGTAATACGTGAAAAAGAAAATGTAAATCGGAATCAAAACCGCTGCTGCAAGAAAGGTTCCCGTGGCGCTGAAAATGTTACCTAAAACCGCTCCACTTGATTTCATCGTATTGAGTACTTGTGCACGCATCAATTCAATCTGACGCTGTTCACTTACATTAAATTTCTCAGCAATTATTTGTTGAATCTGGCCGAATTTTGCTCCCAGCTTATCGTTAAGTTGTGGTAATTCGTCTGTAAAACTCATCATCTGATTGCTCAGAAAAAAGAGAAAACCTCCTAAAACCAAAACCATCAGAATAATGCTCATTATGATGGCAAGTATTTCGGGTACTTTGTGGGCCTTCAACCAACGGCTTACAGGCATCAGCAAAAATGTAAGCAGTACACCCAGGCTTACCGGTACCAGAAATGTTTGAGCTGAATTAAGAACATAAAAAATCATGATGAAAAAAAAGAGGTAAAAGGTGGCCTTTATGTAATTCGGGTATTCAATCATATTCTTGGAATTTAGTATTCCCCAAATGTAAAAAATCAGGGTGAATCATTCTATATATCTGACTATCAAAATTTTACTATTTTTTGCACAATTTGGCCAAAGGCCCATATTTTTGGTGAATAATATTCCTTTTTGTCAATTGTGAATTATTTTTGTAAAATACTATAAATCAGTAATTAACGATTCCAATTTGCTTCCATGAGTTTTTTAAACTTTAAATGAGAAAGTTGGGTATTTTAAGCGTAACAAAGAACTCTTGAATTCGTATTGTGTTTTAAGTAAAAATAGTTGCTTCAAAATCCAACAAATCAGCTGGCTTTTACGCAATATTGCATTGATAAAATATGGCAGCGTTGAGTAATTTTCATAAGGACATGCTTGTAAAGTTCAATCAAACGGATGCAGAGTATCCAAAGACTGCCTGTTTACCTGAATTGTTCGAACAACAATGTCTCAAAACACCTGATTCCATAGCGATTGAATTCGATGGTGCGAGTTTATCGTACCGGGAATTGAATGCAAAAGCAAACCAGGTTGCGCATTGGCTTATTGATTCCGGCGCTCTTCCTGATCAAATGATTGGAATTTGTGCGGAACGTTCGTTTGATTTAGTCACCGGTGTCCTTGGAATCTTAAAAGCAGGTTGCGCTTATGTTCCATTCGATGCTTCCTATCCTTCAGAGCGGATCAGTTACATGATTGCCGAATCAGGAATCAAGACTGTTTTAATTCAGGAAACATTTCGCGAGTTATTTAAAAATACCAATACAGTTCCGAAAGCACTGGATACAGAATGGAAAAAAGTTTTTGAAGAAAAATCAACTAAAAATCCAAATGTAAAAATAGCTCCGCAACAATTAGCTTATGTGCTATTTACTTCGGGTTCAACTGGAATGCCAAAAGGTGTTGGAATGGTGCATCGGAGTCTTATGAACCTGGTTGCATGGCAAAAAGACAAAACCAATCTTGGAGTTGCCGCCAGAACATTGCAGTTTGCACCAATCAGTTTTGATGTTTCTCTTCAGGAATTGTTCACAACATGGACTACTGGCGGAACACTTGTGCTGATTACCGATGAAATGCGATTGAATGCAATCAAGCTCCTTGAATTCATTAACGCACATAAAATTGAGAGGTTATTTCTGCCTTTCATCGCATTACAACATCTCACGGAAGTGGCCGAAAACAGTAAGATATGGCCATCGGGTTTGAAAAATATTATTACTGCCGGAGAGCAGCTTCAAATTACACGTCACATTGCAGCATTCTTCACACATTTACCATCCTGCATTTTGCATAACCATTACGGTCCGACCGAAACACATGTGGTGACCGCATATACCATGGAAGGTCCTGCTGGTTCATGGGTACCGCTTCCGCCTATAGGAAAACCTATTTCCAATACGCACATTTATCTTCTTGGCGAAGACATGCTTCCCGTCCCGCAAGGTGAGGAAGGTGAAATTTATGCAGGAGGCGATGCTCTTGCACGAGGTTACATTAACCGCCCTGAATTAACGAAGGAAAGGTTTTTGAAGAACCCTTTTTCAGATGAAAAAGATTCTTTTATTTATAAAACCGGAGATATTGGAAAATATCTTGCGGATGGTACAATTGAATATTTGGGAAGAGCCGATAACCAGGTAAAAGTACGAGGCTACAGGATTGAACTCGGAGAGATTGAAGTAACACTAGGTAAAATGCCGGGTATTGTCCAGGTTGCTGTTTCAGTACGAGAGGATGAACCTGGCGACAAACGTTTGATAGCATATCTTGTCGTTGAGCACGACAAAAAAATTACTGCTGCTGAATTGAGAAAATTGCTGGCAGGAAAACTTCCGGAATATATGATGCCATCAGCGTTTGTGTTCCTCAATAAATTACCTAAAACACCAAGTGGCAAAATTGACCGCAGAGCACTTCCTAAACCTGATCAGTCACGACCTGATATAGGAACTTTGTATATGGAGCCAAAAACTCCGACAGAAAAAATTATTGCGAAACTTTGGTCTTCCTTGTTGCGAATTGATAAGGTTGGTGTGAATGACAATTTTTTTGATCTTGGAGGAAATTCACTTCTCGCATTGCAGTTCATTGCAAAATTACGTCTGGAACATAGTATGGAAGTTCCTGTTGTAAAATTATATCAGCATCCAAATATTCAAGCACTATTAAATTCGCTTAATGAATCAACTGGCAGCAAATCTGTTTTCGAAAAAGCAAAAGAAAGAGCCTCGAAACTAACTTCCGGAAATGGAAATAATAAAACTGTTGAAGATGGCATAGCGATAATCGGAATGTCAGGAAGGTTTCCGGGTGCAGCAAATGTGGATGAAATGTGGAAAAATCTTCTCGATGGAAAAGAAACAACATCATTTTTCAGTACCTCGGAAATTGATCCTTTCCTTGATCCTTCACTGGTCAACGACCCGGGTTATGTGAGGGCGAGAGGTGTGATTGCAGATGCAGATAAATTTGATGCACCGTTCTTTAATGTGAACCCCCGTTTAGCGGCATTGATGGATCCACAGCAACGTGTATTTCTTGAAGTGTGCTGGGAGGCGTTGGAAAATTCCGGTTATACATCTTCAGGCTACGACGGTCTCATCGGTGTATTTGCTGGAATGGGAAACAATACTTATTACCAGAATAATGTGGTGCACCACAAAGATTCCATCGATAAAGTTGGATCTTTCCAGGTAATGGTGGCTAATGAAAAAGATTATATCGCTACACGCATAAGTCATGTGATGAATCTGAAAGGTCCCGGACTGAGTGTCCATACCGCCTGTTCTACATCACTAACGGCTGTGGCTATGGCCTGTCAGTCGCTTTGGAATAACCAGTGCGATATGGCCATTGCCGGTGGAATTGCAATTACAAGTCCGGTAAACAGTGGACATATTTACCAGGAAGGTGGAATGTTTTCTTCCGATGGCCATACCCGCTCTTTTGATGCAGGTGCAACAGGAACTGTTTTCAGCGATGGAGCAGGAACTGTTATATTGAAAAGATACCGTGAAGCAGTAGCTGATGGCGATACAATTTATGCAGTAATCAGGGGTGTCGGAATTAATAATGACGGTTCAGATAAAGCTAGCTTTACTGCGCCATCTGTTGAAGGACAAGCACAGGTAATTGCAATGGCACAAGCTGATGCCAATGTGGATCCCGGTTCAATCTCTTATGTGGAAACACATGGAACCGCAACTCCTCTTGGTGATCCGATAGAAATTGAAGCGCTTACACAATCTTTCAGAGGAGGTATCGATAAAATTCAGTTTTGTGCAATTGGTTCTGTTAAGTCGAATTTCGGACATCTTACTGCTGCAGCCGGAGTTGCGGGATTAATCAAGACAGCGCTTTCTCTGAAACATAAAATTATTCCTCCATCAATTAATTACGAGAAACCAAATCCTGCAATTGATTTTGGAAATTCTCCTTTTTACGTCAATGATAAACTTACTAGTTGGAATTCTGATGGTTTACCCAGAAGGGCAGGGGTGAGTTCATTCGGAGTAGGTGGAACCAATGTGCATATCATAGTGGAAGAAGCACCTGAACAGCCTGAATCTGGTCCGCATCGTTCCACGCACTTGTTATTTATTTCTGCAAAAGGTAAAACACAACTTGATGCATCTGTAAATAATTTCAAAAACTATATAAGTGCAAACAAAAACTTAAATTTAGCTGACGCTGCATATACTTCACAAACTGGTCGCGTTGCTTTTGCCGACCGTAAATATGTGGTGTGCAATTCAGTTGAAGATGTCATGCAACAACTGACTGAACCCAATCCAATGCGTACAGGGTCTGCAACTGTTACTTCGGTTGCATCCGGTGTTGCATTTATGTTCCCGGGTCAGGGTTCACAGTATGTGCATATGGGAAGCAATCTCTACCGCGATGAAATTGTATTCCGTGAAGCGGTTGATCGTTGCGCAGAAATATTATTGCCTTTGCTGGATAAGGATATAAAGTCGATTTTATATCCCGCAAAGGGTGATGCAGACAAAGCTGCTGAACTCCTTCAGGAAACTTGTTATACACAACCTGCATTATTTACAATCGGATATGCCCTTGCAAAATTGTGGATGAGCTGGGGAATCACTCCTTCAGCACTCATTGGACATAGTATCGGGGAATTTGCAGCTGCATGTGTCGCCGGTGTGATGTCTCTTGAAGATGCACTTTTACTCGTTGCAAATCGTGGTAAATTGATGCAGGCCCAACCTAAGGGCTCTATGCTTTCTGTGAGGATGAGTGGTGCTGAAGTTGAAAAATTATTGCCTGCTGATTTATCATTGGCTGCAATCAATGGACCTTCTCTTTGTGTGGTATCCGGAAATGATGCTGCAATTGATCAGATTCAAAAAGTACTTGAAGCAAAAGAAATAGTTTGTAAAAAACTTTTCACATCGCACGCGTTTCATTCGCCAATGATGGATCCTGTGGTGGAACCATTCAAAAAACTTGTGGCAGGAATTAAATTAAATCCACCTTCAATTCCTGTGGTATCTACTGCAACATCAAAATTCCTCACTGATGCCGAAGCAACCGATCCCGGATATTGGGCAAATCATTTGCGTTTACCTGTGCGGTTTGCAGATGGAATCAAAACGATTTGGGATAAACACCCTGATTTATTTCTACTGGAAGCAGGCCCAAGAAATACTGCCTCTTCTCTTGCAAGGCAACAAGCTGTTGATTTGAAGAAACAATTTGCGGTGCCTTCATTACCTGATAATGCTGATAACGATGCCGAATGGGTATCAATGTTAAGTGCAATTGGTAAATTGTGGACAGCAGGAATTAATATTAACTGGAAAGCATTTTATACACTCGAAAGAAGACATCATATAGCACTGCCCACTTACCCTTTCGAAAAAAAGAGACATTGGGTGGATCCGTTAAATGTAACCTCTCAGGTAAATACTTTTCACGCTTACCTTCCCTTTGAAAATAATGGAGCTGATGCAGTGAATTTTCAAAATAATTTATTGAATGAATTAAATAGTTCAAATACCATGAATACAATTTCCCGTAAGGACCGTATTGTTGCCGAACTCCGAAGTGTAATGGAAGATGCATCCGGAATCGAACTCGCAGGGGTTAATCCTGATTCATCATTTATGGAACTGGGTCTTGATTCCCTGTTCCTTACTCAGGCAGCTTTGACACTTTCTAAAAAATATGGAACCAAGATTACTTTCCGACAATTGAATGAAAGTTTTTCTTCTCTCAATTCACTTGCAACTCACATCGATATTACTTTACCTGCTGAAACAGTTGCCCCGGCAATGCCAGGTATTCAGAATGCAAATAATCATGCCACCGCTGCAATTAATTCCAATCCGACTGCAGCAGGAAACGGGACGCTGCAATGGCTCATAACACAACAATTGCAAGTAATGCAACAACAATTGGCAATGGTAAATGGAATGGGAGCTGCAACGCCTGTAATGCCTCAGAATTCGCATCCTCCACAGGAAATAATTGCACACAAGCCAAGTGAATCTGAAGTTAGTGAAAATGAAAAAGCAGAACTATCGAAACCATTTGGTGCAATAGCGAGAATTGAAAAAGCTGTCAGTTCCGAAATGACGGCAGAACAGAAAAAATGGCTCAGTGATTTTACAAAACGCTACAATACCAAAACCGCAAAATCAAAAACATATACACAGGATAACAGGGAACACCTTGCAGATCCTCGTGTAGTAACCGGATTCAAGCCAACTATCAAGGAATTGATTTACCAGGTGGTAGTGGATCGTTCAAAAGGAACTAAACTTTGGGACATCGACGGAAACGAATACCTGGATGTATTAAATGGATTTGGTTCCAACTTCCTTGGATATGGTTCTGAACTGGTGATGAAAGCTGCAAAAGCACAACTTGACCTTGGAATTGAATTAGGTCCTCAGCATCCGCTTGCTGGTGAAGTTGCAAAACTCATTTGTGAATTCACCGGTTATGATAGAGCAGGTTTTTGTAACACCGGATCAGAAGCTGTGCTTGGCGCACTTCGTATAGCCCGCACTGTTACAGGTCGTGGTACAATCGTTTGCTTCAATGGTTCTTATCATGGAATCAACGATGAAGTTATTGTGCGTGGCACCAAAAAATTGAAATCATTTCCTGCCTCTGCCGGTATCATGCCGGAAGCAGTTCAGAATATGCTGGTGCTTGATTATGGAACCGAAGAAGCCCTTGAAATAATAAGATCAAGAGCTGACGAAATTGCAGCAGTATTGGTTGAGCCAATTCAAAGCCGCAGAGCCGATTTCAGACCGAAAGCATTTTTGGAAGAAGTTCGAAAAATTACTACCGAAAATGGTGCTTTGTTGATATTTGATGAAGTAATTACAGGATTTCGTCTGCTACCCGGCGGTGCCCAGGAATTTTATGGAATCAAAGCGGATGTTGGTACCTACGGAAAAGTAATCGGAGGAGGAATGCCTATTGGAGTGATTGCCGGCAAAAAAGAATACATGGATGCACTCGATGGTGGATTCTGGCAATATGGAAATAATTCGGTTCCTGAAGTGGGCGTCACTTATTTCGCCGGTACATTTGTACGTCATCCATTGGCACTGGCTGCTGCAAAAGCGGTACTTCTGCATTTGAAAGAACGTGGTATGACTATTTACAACAAGCTGAATGGTTATGCCGATAAATTAGTGAAGTCAGTAAATGAATATACCACCCAAACAGGCGCTCCATTTCACCTGGTAAATTTTGGATCATTGTTTAAATTGAAATGGGATGTGGAACAACCATATGGTGAATTAATTTTCCTTCTCATGAGGGATAAAGGAATTCATATTTATGATGGTTTCCCTTGCTTCTTTACGGATGCATTCACCGATTCAGATGTGGACAACCTGATTGCGAAATTTATTGAAACCACAAAGGAATTGCAGGCTGTTGGTTTCCTTTCTGCTGGAAATAGTATTAACAATCATTCAGCAAATGGTCATGCTTCAAAAGTGACTGATAAATCATTGCCTCCGGTTGAAGGTGCACGTCAGGGTAAGGATCCACAGGGTAACCCGGGCTGGTTCATAGCTGATCCTGACCGGCCAGGAAAATTCATGCAGGTGTTTCACTCTTGATTAGAAAAGTAATGAAAGGAAACAACAGCAATTTTCAAAATTAAAATACTGTAGTTAGATTATATGAGTTCAGGTAATTCAGGTAAAATTATTTTTAAGGAAGTCGACTTTGATCCGTTTTCGGATCATATGGATGAACCTGTTCCTACAACTGAACCTCAGCGAGAAATATGGACAAACGTTCAGATTGGAGGCCATGCTGCAAATTGCGCCTACAATGAATCAGTGACTCTTACACTTGACGGCTCTTTCGATATTGTGGGTTTTCGCAAAGCAGTTGATGGATTGCTGCAACGTCATGATGCGTTGCGCTCTTCATTTACTCCGGATGGATTGTATCTGAATATTGCACCTTCAATACATATTGAAGTTCTTTTACTGGATTTTTCGTCATTTGAAGCTAATGAGAAAGAAGCCAGGTTTCAACAATACATCAAAGCGGAAACGGATTTTGATTTTGATCTGGAAAACGGACCGTTAGCGAAAATTACAGTCATTAAGTTTGCAAACACAAATCATAAACTTATTCTCACATTTCACCACATTGTTTGCGACGGATGGTCACTTGGAATAATCATGCAGGATCTTGGAAAACTTTATTCTGCATTTGTGAGTGGTCAGCCTTGTGAAAATGAACCTGCGCTATCATTCAGGGATTTTGCTTTTGAAGAACAACAATATGTTAATTCTGAAGAGAATAAAACTGTAGGTGATTTCTGGCTGAAGCAATACAAGGATAACATTCCTGCTATGGAGATTCCGCTGGACAAACCACGCCCAGCAGTGAGAACTTACAATGCGGAACGAACAGATTTAGTTGTCGATCCAGTGCTTGTGGAACGGTTGAGAAAAACCGGTGCTTCATTAGGATGTTCTTTTGTTACCACACTTGTAGCTGCGTTTGAAATTTTTTTACATCGCATTACAGGTTCCAATGACATAGTTGTTGGATTGCCCGCCGCAGGTCAGTCTCTGGAAGGTAAAGATTATCTTGTTGGTCATGCGGTGAATTTGTTACCATTAAAATCGTCAGTAGATTCCAGCAATACATTCAAGGACTATTTGAAAAAGAGAAAACCGGAAATCCTGGATGCCTATGATCATCAGCGGTACACATTCGGAAGTCTCATCTCACATCTGAATATTCCTCGGGATCCAAGTCGGATTCCATTGGTCCCTGTTTCTTTCAATGTGGATATAGGCATCACAAACGGTGTTAACTTTCACGGTTGTGAATATAGTTTTTCTACTAATCCACGAGCTTTCGAAAATTTCGAAATTTTTGTGAATGCAACGGGATCAGGAAATTACCTGACACTGGAATGCACGTATAACTCCGATCTGTTTGAAAATTCCATCATGAAAATCAGGATGGAGGAATTTGTGGTGCTACTTCAAAGTATAACCGACAACCCTGAACAAAAAATTTCTCACCTGGAAATTCTTACCAAAGCGGAAAAAAATAAAGTGCTGAACGAATGGAACAACTCAGTGATTGATTTTGATAAATCCATTTGTTTACACCAGGTTTTTGAACTTTCGGTTTCGAAATATGAGAACGCAATTGCAGTTCGGCATCATAGTCGCGAAATTACATACAGGGAACTGAATGAAAAAGCAAACCGGTTTGCTCATTACCTGATCGAAAGAGGTGCAGGACCTGAAGTTTTGACGGGTATTTGCATCGACCGCAGCATTGAAATGATTATTGCAATGTATGCGGTATTAAAATCCGGAAGTGCATACGTTCCTATTGACCCTGCATATCCTGCTGATAGAATAAGTTTTATTTTGTCGGATGCAAAAGCACCAATGGTGATTACCGGAAATTCTTCGAAACATTTAATACCTGAAGGGTCCGCTGAAATAATTTCTATAGATCAGTTTGATTTCAAAAACGAAAAATATTCTGACCAGAATCCTGTGACGAAAGTCACGCCGCACAATCAGGCATATAACATTTATACTTCCGGTTCAACCGGTAAACCTAAAGGTGTTACAATTGAACATCACAGTGTGAATGCATTGGTTGCCTGGGCCGGATCAGTATTCAAAAGAGATGATCTGGATGGAATTCTGGCATCTACTTCAATTTGTTTCGATGTTTCTGTATTTGAAATTTTTGTCACACTTTGCCTTGGAGGTCGGATTGTACTTGTGAAGGATGCACTTGAACTCCCGGAAGTGGAAACGGATGCATCAATAAAAACTGTTAACACAGTTCCTTCTGCTTTTTCGGAGTTGTTGAAAATGGAAAATGCGATTCCAGCAAGTGTGCAGACTGTTATATTGGCCGGCGAACCGTTGGCTGCATCACTGGTTGATAAAATTTACAACACAACTCCGGCCAAAAAAATCTTTGATTTATATGGCCCGACTGAAGATACTGTATTTTCAACTTGTAAGTTAAGGCTGCCTGGTACTACAGCAACTATTGGTAAGGTGATTCCCAATTCAACTGCGTATGTGCTCGACCGTAATCTTCAGCCTGTTCCAATTGGATTGCCGGGTGAGTTGCATTTAGGTGGGGAGGGTTTAGCTAGAGGATACTTGTACCGTCCGGAACTTACCGCAGAAAAATTCATTCCTAATCCTTTTTCAAACGAAGTAAATTCAAAGTTGTACAAGACCGGAGACCTGGTGAAATTCCGTCCGGATGGAGAAATTGAATACATCGGCAGAATAGATAACCAGGTAAAGATTCGCGGGTTTCGAATTGAATTGGGAGAAATTGAATCGCTGCTTGCAAAACATTCTGCGGTACAAGAGCAAATTGTTGTGGCTCGCGAAGATGATCCCGGTGATAAACGGATAGTTGCATATGTGGTTTTGAAACCGGGAGTTTCTGTTACCGGATCAGATCTCAGGGAATTCCTTAAGAATGAATTGGCTGATTATATGGTTCCTTCTTTTTTTGTTTTTCTTGATAATTTGCCGCTGACTCTGAATAAAAAAATTGACCGAAAAGCATTACCCAAGCCCGAAGGAGGAAGGATTGCCGGTGAAACTACTATAGAATTGCCTGTCAATGAACTTGAAAGAACACTTGCAGGGATTTGGCAAACTGTACTTGGAGTCCCGCAGATAGGAAGGAAGGACAATTTCTTTGAACTTGGTGGGCATTCATTTCTAGCAGTACGGATGTTCAATGAGGTAGAGCGGTTGATTGGAATAAAAGTGCAATTGCCTGTCATTTTTCGTTCCTCAACTATCGAGGAGCTTGCAGGATTTATCAATAAGGAAGAGTCTTCTAAACCCTGGTCAAGTCTGGTACCATTGCAACCCAAAGGTTCCCGAACTCCCCTTTTCTGTATCCATATGCATAATGGAAATATCAATCGTTGGAGGGTGATTGTGAAGCATCTTGGTAATAATCAGCCAGTTTATGCAATTCAACCACGCGGATTGGATCCTGCCCAGACACCACATCTTAACATTGAGGAAATGTCCAAATATTACCTCGACATTGTTAAATCAGTTCAGTCACATGGGCCATATCAGCTTTTGGGTCTGTGTTTCAGTGGAATGGTCGTATTTGAAATGGCAGCCCTTCTGGAAAAAGAAGGTGAAAAAGTGGCTTTCCTGGGAATGGTTAACAATTATGCGCCACCTGAAAATCCTACGTTATATCGGATCCAAATGGGTATTGATAAATTCATGAAGCTGGAGATAGGGGATAAGATCAATTATGCCCTGGATAAGAATCTGAATGTTGGGAAAACCCTTTTGGGTAAGGCTAAAAAGCTGATGGGAAACAATGAGTTGGAAAAGGCGCCGCCTTCAAATGATCACATTGAGGAAATGGGTCATGATTTAAGAACTATTCATTCTCAGGCTCTTTTGGATTACAATCCAAACCATATATATCATGGTGATTTAGCATTGTTTCGGACCGGCGAACCTATTGACAGTTACTTTAATGAGTACATGGGATGGGACAGGCTGATCAAGGGGAAAATTGAAATTACCGTAATTGATGGTTGCGATAATGATACAATAATTACCGACGAACCTTATAATGCCATTCTTTCGCAAAAAGTGAGGGAGTATCTCGATAAAAATGAAAATCCAGGGGTATAATTGCCATTGATCCATTGTGTTGTACAGGGAAATATAGTACATTCGTGACCAAATATCCTGTGCATGAAACTTCACTTCAGGAACCTTTCTGAGATCAAATGGGAACATAAGTTGCCAGATTCCGGCAACTATAATCAGGAGACCCATGTTTGGTCACACACCATCCATTTTGATGATCCTTTTCTCAGAGAAGCGCCATACTTATTGTCGGCAGATGAGACTACAAGAGCTGCTAAATATCATTTTGAAAAAGACAGGAGGGTTTACGAAGCCGGTCATGTTTTAATCAGGAAAATATTAGCACACTACACCGGGTTTGAAGCTGCAAAACTGGAACTGACTCCAATAGTCAACCGGAAACCGGAATTATTGAATTCCCCTTTCCAAATTCATTTCAACATTTCTCATTCCGGAAATAAGATCTTTGTAGCTGTAGGTTTTCTTACGGATGTAGGAATTGATGTCGAGAAAATAATTCCTGATTTTGATACCGATGGATTTGCTGAAGCAAATTACCATCCGCACGAAGTGGCTCACTACCGGACTTTGAAGGATGCTGATGAAACTGATTATTTTTATCAGATATGGACAAGGAAAGAAGCTTGGCTTAAACTCACCGGCGAAGGAGTAAATGATAAGCTGAGAGAACTTGATTTTTCCGGCAAGGAAATGAAAACAACTTTACCACCCCACGGACATCATGATTTGTACATGACGTCCTGGAAAGAAACAGCAGACTATATGGTCACACTGGCAGCATATGGGGATCCGAAATCATATCGTTTTTTTAATTCGGATATTTTGGTTCCTGATAGTATCATTTGATAATTATTTATTTCCAATCTCCCTAAAAAATATAATTCAAACCAATTTCTAAAAATTTATGAGCGAAGGATCAAAGTTTCTGAGTGACGTGCATTCTTATTTCGATAAAGCCGCCGCATTCACAAATCATTCAAAAGGTGTGCTGTCGCAGATAAAAATTTGCAACAGTATTTATAAATTCAATTTCCCTGTTGAAATTGATGGCGAAGTTAAAGTGATTCAGGGAATCAGGGTTCAACACAGTCAGCATAAATCACCTACCAAAGGAGGAATCCGGTACAGTGATTTTGTGGATGAACAGGAAGTGGAAGCATTGGCAACACTAATGACGTTCAAATGTGCTGTTGTGGATGTTCCTTTCGGTGGCGCAAAGGGTGGTATCAAAATAAATCCGGCCAAGTACCAGGTTAAGGATCTTGAAAAAATAACGCGTCGTTATGCAACGGAGCTGATTAAGAAAAATCTTATTGGTCCAGGTATCGATGTGCCTGCACCTGATTACGGTTCAGGCCCTCGTGAAATGGCATGGATTGCGGATACCTATGGTACGTTCCATTTTAACGATATCAATGCACTTGGTTGCGTTACCGGAAAGCCACTCGGACAAGGTGGTATTCAAGGCAGAACAGAAGCAACTGGAATGGGAATATTTTTTGGTGTGAGAGAAGCTTTGAGCATCCAGGAAGATATGAAAGCCCTGGGAATGCAACCAGGAATTGAAGGAAAGAAAATTATTGTTCAGGGATTAGGAAACGTAGGATATTTTTCAGCCAAATTTTGTGCAGAAGGTGGAGGTATAATTGTAGGAATCGCTGAACGAGAAGGTGGCATTTACAATGTTAAAGGACTAGATGTAGAAGCTGTATTCAAGCATCGCAAAGAAACAGGTTCTATTCTCGAGTTTCCTGGATCCAAGAGTTACAAGACTGGTAACGAGTTGCTCGAAATGGAATGTGATGTATTAATTCCAGCCGCTCTTGAAAATCAGATCACAAAAGAAAATGCACCCAGAATACAAGCTAAAGTTATTGCTGAAGGGGCTAACGGTCCTGTAACAAAAGAAGCCGAGGAAATTCTGATCAAAAAAGGAGTACTGATTATTCCTGATCTTTATCTTAATGCCGGTGGTGTAACGGTTTCATATTTTGAATGGTTGAAAAATCTGTCGCATGTTCGCTTTGGCAGGATGGAAAAACGTTTTCAGGAAATTCAAACTTCACGCCTGGTATCTTCTGTTGAAAAAGTTACCGGTAAGAAAATTGAGAAACTCGAACGTTCGCTCATTGTTCATGGTCCGGAAGAGCGCGATCTGGTTTATTCAGGTTTGGAAGAAACAATGATTGCTGCTTTCAATGAAATCAGGAATATCCGCAATGGCAATGCAAAAATTAACGATCTACGCACAGCAGCTTTTGTGAGTGGTATTAATAAACTCGCTGCCAGCTACGGTACATTGGGAGTTTGGCCGTAATAGTTTGTTCTGATTGTGTTTCTTAGAAAAAGGAACACGAATTACGAATTTTAACGAATATACATATTACGAATAATTAGAGGCCGCATTAAAATCACAGGATTTTAATGCGGCCTTTTTATCACTTTACACTTTACACTTGTCACTTATTACTGCAGTCACCTCAATTTCAACAAGTAGTTCTGATGAAATCAATCGGCTTACTTCAACCATTGTTGCAACAGGTTTTATTGTTTTGAAAAATTCGGCGTGTGCTCTGCCAACTTCTTCCCATTTGGAAATGTCACAAACAAACATTCTTGTGCGGGTAACATCCTGCATGGAGGCACCGGCTTCCTTTAAACACTTTTCAATTTTTTGAAAGATAAATTGTGTTTGCAGGTAATAATCATTAATCCCAATAACGGTATTGTTGTCAGTTGCAGTAGTACCGGCAACTTCAATGATATTTCCTGTTCTGACTACTCTAGAATAGCCGACTATAACTTCCCACGGAGATCCGGAGGAATAAATTGTACGAGTCATAGATAATTTTTTAGCAAGCATTTATCAGGAGTAAAGATAAAAATCCTCCAACAAAATATGCTTTGAAATTAAGAAAGGTTAAAAAGTTGTACTTATAAAAGCAGTCTTATTGTGATCGCAGCAGCTGTTTTCTTTCATGTGATAACCGCGATAAATAAAATAAAATCCAAGGACTATCATCAATACCGGAGCTGCTTTAATAAGAAAACCACGGGCTTTCAAGCCTGCTATTTTACCGAAGGCTGCTACTGCCATCATAGCCGGAAAAGTTCCCAAGCCAAAAAATGCCATATACAATGCGCCGTTTAAAGGTGTTTGAGTTGCGGCGGCACCTGCCATTGCAAGGTAAACAAATCCACATGGAAGTACACCGTTCGCGAGTCCTGCGACAAAAAGCGACATACCATTTCGTTTTTTTAATACACTTCCGAATACTTTTCTTATAAATGAATTGAGCCGAAGAGCAATAGGATTGGTTCCGGTTTTTACTGGCAGATAATAGATAATCACCACAAACAGAATCATGAAAATACCTATCGCTATTGAGACACTCTTTTGGAAACCGGCCATCATCAGGGTATGACCTGCCAATCCTGCAAGAATTCCTAATACAGAGTAGGTGAGGATTCTACCTGAATTGTAAATGGTTCTTCCTATCAGGTATTTTAAAGTGTTTTCATTTCCACCAGATAATGCAAGAGCAATAGGTCCACACATTGCCACACAGTGGAAACTTCCTAAAAATCCTATAGCTAATGCGGAGAGTTCAAACATGGATTTATCTGACTACAATTTGTTTCTCGGTGTAATATTTTGTTTCATTCAACTGGTATTCTATTTTTATACGATACATACCTTTAGCCAATTGAGTTGCAGGAATAAGTTGTTCCCGATTGGTATCAGGATTTATCGGGATGGTCTTGTCCAAACTGCTGTCGGAAGGCCTGAACAATAGGATAGAACCGGTAATCTTTTTCCCTTCCATTTCATCAGGAAATTTCACAGTGATTCCCCTGTCGTTTAATTCTATGCTTACAGGTGTTTCCAAGTTATTGCTTCTGTTAGTACTTTCAATTTTATCCTGGTATTTTAATTCCTGGGCATAATAATCAGCTGCAACCAGTTCAACTTTCTCATTCATACTTCGTGTAACGATATAAATGATAAGTGTGGCAAACCCAATGTAAAGAAATGCAACTCTATAACCCCAGTTTATTTTCATTATGCTTTTAAAAAATTGACTTCTATTTTAGCTTTACTTAATTTGATATTTACCACCGGGTCCCATGAACGTGGTTTTTACAGTTTCAATTCTCGATTCTCCGGAATATACCCCTATTTTTATTTTGGTTTTTCTTTCAGTAACTTCTTTAGGATCTACAATCACAAAAAACTCTCCCTCTGATATATTTTGATTTCGGGCAGTTATTGCTTCCGTTGTCGCCATTTTGATTTCACCATTAATACCCTCCAGACGAAGTGATACAGGGAAATCGGCAGTAGTTTTATTTACAATTTTAAAATTGTAAAGATTACTGATTCTTCCATCGGGTTGTTCCTGAAAAAGCATTCCAGGGGTACGCAAAATCGTTGTTTCTGTATCTGATCGCATAGCAATTCCAGCACCTAATCCAACCAGCAAAACAGTGAGCAGGGCAGAGTATAATGCAATTCGTGTCGTAAATTTCAATTTCTGTTTCTTTGCAATTCCATCCTCACTTGCTAATCGAATCAAACCTCTGTCCAGTCCCACATTATCCATAATGTGGTCGCAGGCATCAATGCATGCAGTGCAATTGATACATTCAAGCTGAGTACCATTTCGAATATCAATACCTGTAGGGCAAACATTCACACACTGATGACAATCTATACAATCACCGGCTCGCCGTTCTTCGGTTTTTTTATATAGTTTCCTCGGCTCTCCACGAATGTAATCGTACGCAACTACAATTGAATTTTTATCAAGTAACACACCCTGTAGTCTTCCGTAAGGGCACACCACAAGGCAAACCTGCTCTCTGAAATGTGCAAACACAAAATAAAAAATTCCAGAAAAAATAATAATAGCAGTGAAACCGCTTAGGTGCTGATCAATTGGTTCAGTTGCGATTTTTTCCAGTTCATCAATACCAATAATATAAGCCAGAAATGTGTTGGCTATTAAAAATGAAATTAAAAAGAAGATGGAATGCTTACTGAATTTTTTAATTGCTTTGTCTGCTGTCCAAGGCGCTTTCTTCAAAGCTTTTTGTGCATTCATGTCGCCTTCAATAAAATATTCAATCCTTCTGAATACCATTTCCATAAAAATTGTTTGAGGACAAGTCCATCCACACCACAACCTTCCGAAAACTGAAGTAAAAAGCACAATAAATACCACAAAAGTTAACATGGTGAGTCCAAACAGAAAGAAATCCTGAGGCCAGAAAATTAATCCAAAAATTATAAATTTTCTTTCCAGTACATTTAATAGAAAAACAGGATTGCCGTTCATTTTTATGAACGGCAAAGTGAACAAGATAGCAAGACAAAAATAACTTACATATTTTCTTGCATCGTAATACCTCCCTTTTGGTTTTTTAGGATGAATCCACACGCGTTTCCCTTTTTCATCAATCGTGGAAACGGTATCGCGAAAAGACTCGTCCATTGAGGTATCTTTTTTCATTCTGATATTTTAAAATATTTTCATCAACAGAAAATATAGCATTAATTTACACTTGTTGAAGTAGAGTCTGTGGCGATAGCTACTGCTGTAGAATCGGTTGAAGTTGTCGGAGCATCTGTACCACCTTCCTTATATAAATCACCTTGAGGATCCTTTGGGTTTGGCGGGTTTGTTCCTTTGATGCTTTTTATAAAACTGGCTACTTCCTGGATTTGAACAGGTGTTAGCTGATCTTGCCAGGCTAACATTCCTTTTGATGGGAATCCATATTTTATGGTTTTGAAAATATCCTTGATTGAACCACCATGAATCCAGTATTCATCAGTCAAATTGGGCCCAACTAAGCCTTCACCTGATTTACCATGACACACCAGACATTTTTCATCATAAGTTTTTTTCCCTTTTGCAATGTCTGATTCGCCGGTCATTACTGTGGCACTGGTTTCATCAACATTACTGGCTGCATTTTTTAATCTTTCAGCTTTTTCAATTTTTGCTTCCGCCAATTGTTCGTTAAATTCATCCAATCCTACATTTCCACTTCCCGCAAGGTGGTAATGCGCCATATAAATAAATGCAAAAATTATTGTCAGATAAAACCCGTATTTCCACCAGGGCGGAAGATTGTTGTCAAGTTCTTTGATTCCATCGTAATCATGATCAAGAAGAATGTCTGCTTCCTGTTCTACCGGTTTAGCATCATTTAATTTTTCATTCATCCGTGTCCAGAATCCAACTTTTTGTACAGCGGGTTTTTCTGTTTTTTCCGTCTCAACAGGTTTTGGAGCGCCTGCAATTTGCCAGATAAGTAATTTAATGGTTCTTGCCATTACCAGAATGGTACTCAATAATATTACCATCATTAACAAGATCAGAAAGGTCATAGGATCTGTGATGAGCGCAGGGAAACCTGTATTTTCAGCTTTAGGAATTACTTCCTGTGCTGTTGTGCTGAGAGTGAGAATCAGCATTATCGGCAGGGGTGAAAGTATCTTTTTCATTATTTATGCTTAATGGATTAATTTTCTTTTAGGTTGCCAGGATTATTTATTTCATCATCCTGTAAGGGCAGGTTCATGATTTCATTCAGAGATTTTGAATCCATCATGTAAACTTTAATGCCTACCAATATGAAGAATATGAAGAAAACAAGTAATGAGATCATAGGGAATACACTTACTCCCGAAATTGATTCAAGATAGTTGATGAATTTCATTGTTTCGCAGTTTGAGTGTGAGAAGCTTTTATATCTGTGCCCAACCTTTGGAGGTATGCTATGAGTGCTATGATTTCACGATCGCTTTCGATATTAATTTTATCATTAGCCAATCCGGAAGCAATTGACTTCGATTGTGCAGTAAGGTCAGCCAATGCCTGTTTGTCATATCCATCAGGATAAGGAACTCCCAATTGTTGCATCACTTGAATTTTTTTCTCAATGTCGGATGTATTCAATACATCGTCAATCAGCCATGGATACGAAGGCATCAGAGAACCTGGTGACATGCTTGTAGGATCAAGCATATGATTGAAATGCCAGGAATCAGGATATTTTTTCCCTATTCTGTGAAGATCGGGTCCTGTACGTTTTGATCCCCATTGGAATGGATGATCATATACAAATTCCCCAGCCTTGGAATATTCACCGTACCGCTCAGTTTCTGACCGGAAAGGTCTTACCATTTGTGAGTGACAATTATAACATCCTTCACGCACATAAATATCTCTTCCTTCCAGTTCAAGTGGTGTATATGGTTTTACACTGCTGATTGTAGGTATGTTTGATTTCACAAGGAAAGTTGGAACCATTTCAGCAACACCACCAATCAAAATCACTATTAAACTTAATACAAGCAGCATAACAGGTTTTCTTTCAATCCTGCGGTGCCAGTGTTCTCCTGGATTGTGTACATGCGACTGCTTGAGCAGTGCAGGTGCTTCGGCTTCTTCATTCGCAACAAGGTTTCCTGCTTTAACGGTTTTGATAAGATTAAAAACCATAGCAATGACTCCAATCAAATACATTGCACCTCCAACTACTCTCAACTGATACATCGGGAGAATTTGAGTTACTGTTTCCAGGAAATTTGGATATTTCAAAAATCCGTCAGCAGTGAATTCTTTCCACATCAGACTTTGGGTAAAGCCAGCCCAATAAAGAGGAATCGCATAAAACAGAATTCCGATAGTGCCAATCCAGAAGTGGAATCCTGCAAGCTTCTTCGAATATAATTCTGTTTTGAAAATTTTTGGTAATAACCAATATAACATTCCGAATGTTAAAAATCCATTCCATCCAAGTGCACCAATGTGAACGTGGGCAACTGTCCAATCAGTAAAGTGACTGATTGCATTTACATTTTTCAGCGAAAGCATTGGGCCTTCAAACGTGGCCATACCGTATGCTGTAACTGCAACAACCATAAATTTTAATACAATGCTTTCACGGACTTTATCCCATGCACCTCTAAGTGTTAACAAACCATTTATCATTCCTCCCCATGAAGGAGCAAGGAGCATTATTGAGAAAACTGTTCCAAGAGATTGGGCCCAGTCAGGTAACGCGGTGTAAAGCAAGTGGTGTGGGCCTGCCCAGATGTAAAGAAAAATCAATGCCCAGAAGTGAATAATTGAAAGCCGGTATGAATAAACCGGTCTGTTCGCGGCTTTAGGAACAAAATAGTACATCAGACCCAGGTAAGGAGTAGTTAGAAAAAATGCCACTGCATTGTGGCCATACCACCATTGCACCAATGCATCCTGTACTCCTGCATACACAGAATAACTCTTCATGAAATTGACCGGAATTTCAAATGAATTTACGATGTGTAAAACGGCAACCGTAACAAATGTTGCAATATAAAACCAGATTGCTACGTACAAATGTTTTTCTCTCCGCTTTATGATGGTTCCCATCATGTTGATACCAAACACCACCCATAGCAAGGTGATTGCAATATCAATCCACCATTCCAGTTCAGCATATTCCTTTCCAGTGGTCATTCCAAGTGGAAGAGTGATTGCAGCTGCAACAATGATGAGCTGCCATCCCCAGAAATTAATAGTACTCAGGAGATCATTGAACATCCTGGCTTTGCACAATCGCTGAAGGGAATAATATACACCGGTGAATATTCCATTTCCTACAAATGCAAAAATTACAGCATTTGTATGGAGCGGCCTGATCCTGCCAAAGGTTGTGTAGGGCAATTCCAGGTTCATGAAAGGCCATACAAGCTGAATAGCTGCAAGAAGACCTACCAGCATACCTACTAATCCCCAGAGCATGGTCGCATAAGCGAAATTTCTGACGATCTTGTTGTCGTAGTAATACTTTTCTAATTCCATAGTTTTATTTTACAGTGTTTTGTTCTTCATCGTTTGGTGGATCTTCCAATAATATTCTTACGGAAGGAGTGTATTCGTCTTCATATTGACCCTTTTTCACAGACCAGATAAATGCTGCCAGAAAGCCTATTGCCAAAAGCAAACTGATTCCGATAAGGAGAAATAATGCGCTCATTGAGTCAGGTTTATTTTCTGTGGTTGGAAATTGTCAAAATTAATTTTGTAATTATTGTTGTGATATGACCTGAATCATTGGTGATAAGTGACTTTTATCATATTCGATTTTTTATAAGTTATCTTTTTATTTTATAAAAATATGCAGATAAGTTACTCGTGACAGTAGTGAATAAGATTATTGTAATTGTGCTTAAGGGCATAATTATAGCAGCGAATACGGGTGACAGATTCCCTTGCACAGCATACCATGTTCCAATCAGGTTATAGAGAAATGAAATGATGTAGCTCGTAAAAATTATTATCATGCATGATTTTGAATAATTCAGGAATTGAGGAATTTTGTGGAATAGCTTCGCATCCAGAATGCCGTCACATGCAGGAGAGAAATTATTTACATTGTCGGTTACAGCAATACCAACATAGCTTTGGAGCAGCGCTCCAGCATCATTCAGACCGTCACCCATCATCATTACTTTTTTGTGATCACGCTGAAGGGTTTTGATAAAAGTCAGCTTTTCATTGGGTGATTGTTCAAAACGCATATATTTTTTATCCCCGAAATAATTCACAAGGTGATTCTCCTCAGCTGGATTATCTCCTGAAAGCAAATGCAATTCATGTCGTTGTCCCAACTGTGCAATTGTATCCTTCAAGCCTTCCCTGTAATAACTGTTGATGGAAAAATGACCTTTTGGAATGTTATTAATGGAAACATGCAACTTCGATGTCTTCGATAATGTAGTATCATTTTGTTCAGGACTACCAGTATAACCAGCGGCACCAAGCTTGACTGAATTTCCATTAACAGTTCCCCGGATTCCTGATCCAGGCTCTTCTATAAAATCTATTACACTGGAACGAGTATGATCTTTGAGTTTAGCAGATAACAATCGGCTTAACGGATGTGTGGACTGAGATGAAAGCGAATACACCAGATTTAGTTCTTCTTCAGATAGTGGTTGTCCTTCGTATTCAATTGTGGCTTCACCGGTTTTGGTAAGTGTGCCTGTTTTATCAAAAACAATAGTGTCAATATGAGAGAGTTTCTCAATTACTCCGGTATTTTTAAGATAAAATCCCTGGTTGCCCATAATGCGAATGGAGTTTCCAAGAGTAAAAGGGTAGGAGAGAGCCAGGGCGCAAGGGCATGTAATAATTAGTACCGCTGTGAATGCATTCAATGCTTTTGAATTGTCTCCCTGAAAAATATACCATGCACCTGCACCAATTGCTATGAGAATAACTATAATGGAAAAATATTTGCTGACCTTGTCAACCACTGAAGTAAGTTTGTTCGATTCAGCCTGGCCTAAGTTGCTTTCATTCCATAACTGCGTAAGCCTGCTGTGTGAAACTTCGTGGATGACTTCAAGTTCAATGGCAGCACCCATTTGTTTTCCGCCTGCGTAAATTTTATCACCACTTTTTTTCGGAACAGGGATATTTTCACCGGTTACAAAGCTATAATCGATATTTGCGTTGCCCTTTATCAGAATTGCATCAGCAGGAATCAATTCTTCATTTCGAATCAGAATGCGTTGTCCCTGTTTGACATCCGATACTGCTTTTGAAAACTCTTTTCCATTTTCGATTACAGTTATTGCAATAGGGAAATAGGATTTGTAATCGCGTTCAAAAGATAATCGTTCATAGGTTTTATTCTGAAATAGTCTGCCGGTGAGCATGAAAAAAATCAGTGCAGCAAAAGTGTCCATGTAACCTGCTCCGGTACCTGAAATTATTTCAAACAAACTACGGCCGTACATAACCACAATTCCGAGTGCAATTGGAAAGTCCATGTTGAGCCTTCCCTGGCGGAGCCCTGCCAGAGCGGATTTGAAGAAATCAGTATCAGCATAAAGCAATACCGGTAGCGACAATAATATGTTCAGATACCCAAAAAGGTTCCTGAAATTTTTTTCCAATTCATCACTCAAACCAAAATATTCAGGGAAACTCAGCAGCATGATGTTGCCAAAACAGAAAAATGCAACTCCGAGTTTGTAATAAGCTTTTTTGTTGGAGGTGGTAGTCTTGTTGCTTTGTATATTATCAAGACTGATTGAAGGTGTGTATCCTATTCTGTCGAGCAGTTCTGCAACTTTTCTCAGCGAAGTTTCCTGTTCATTAAATGTAAGATGTACCTCTCGTTTCAAAAAATTGACAGTGGCCCTTTTAACTCCTTTATCCAGTTTGTACAAATGTTCCAGCAACCAAATACAGGAGCTGCAATGAATTTGTGGAATCAGGAATGAGATATTTGTGATCACACCATCAGTAAATGAAATTAATTGCTGCTGTACCTTTTCGTCATTAAGAAAATCATAAGCAGTTGAATTTCGCCTCTTTTGATCCTGATTTCCAGGTGACGAATTCAGTTGATAATAATTGGTGAGATTATTCTCATCTAAGATTTCAAAAACAAGCTTGCACCCTTCACAGCAAAATGCTTTATCATGTGCACGAATGGTATCTTCCCGGCAAACATCACCGCAATGGTAACAATTCACCAGTTCCTTTTCAAGGACTGCATTTGTTTCTTCTTTCCTGGCAGGCATAAAAAACAATAATAGCGGCAAAAGTACCGGCAGTCATTTATACAAGGCATGACTTTTATCAGGTCATCAGCTATTTATTCATTCAAATCCTGATGAAACCTGTATTTTAAAAGAAAACTTGATAAATGCAATTTGAGACGGTACCTGTGATACAATCAAGTGTAAAAGAAAATGTTGTATTTCGAACTTGCTTAAAATTGACTTTCAAATGCTGCCATCTTAATCCAGATTTAACATAGAAAAAAATTGATATCTATGATATTCAATATTTTATGAAATCTTTTGGATTGAATGTCAGAAAATTAGTTACTCCTCTACAACAGCACCGCCTTTATAAAGCTGTTTTCCATATTTCTTAGAAGGAGACTCCAAAAACGATCCTAATCCTAGTTGATTCCAAATTGTATCAATCCTATCTATTGTAACATCATCCGAGGCAAGAATATTTGGCCAATCACGTGTGAATCCGTCGAATTCTTTAGTTTTTCTTGTACCATCAAAAGCTATGTTGTTATCATAAATAAAATTATCGCGTTTTGGGTCCACATTATTCGAAAATCTCCACACTGCATCAGCAATGTCCTGCACGTTCAATGTATGTTCCAGAAAGATGACCACTTTTACAGTTTGAAATTCCGGAAGTTCGAAAATTGCTTTTGAAAGTTCTTTTACGTGATTTTTCCTGTTTTTTTCAATTGCAATAAAAACCATTGAAATTTTATTTTGCAAAAGTGAAAAATTCAAATCTGTAATTTCAGGAAATATATTTTTTATTTTTTCACCATCCGGAATTTCGCCGATGCCATTCAAATGAATTCTACCTGCGAGTTCTTCAGGAAGTTTTCTTGTTGCATCAATCCCCATTTTGCCGCCAAATGCCATTGTTGTACAGGCATGATCGAGCACATCTGTGGGCCCTTGTGAAAACACGATGTCATATGCAGGATCGGTATTTTCTGAAACAAACTTCGCAACTTCCATGTTGTTCTGAATATTTACATCACCGTCAACTACAATCATCATTTTGGTGAACATCATTTGTCCGGCACCCCATAGTGAGTTCATCACTTTCAGGGCTTGTCCGGGATAATCCTTATTGATTTTCACAATTACCAGGTTGTGAAATACTCCTTCAACCGGCAAAACCATATCGACAATTTCAGGTACCATTGTCATTTTGATTGGCGCAAGAAAAATTCTTTCAGTGGCCTTACCAATCCATGCATCTTCCTGTGGAGGAATTCCAACAATTGTTGCAGGATAAATAGCATTTTTCCGATGTGTAATAGCAGTGATATGAAATTTAGGATACATGTCGGCTAAAGAATAATACCCGGTATGATCGCCGAAAGGACCTTCCAGAATATATTCTTCATTTGGATCTATGTATCCTTCAATTATAAATTCTGCATCAGCCGGAACCCACATATCCTGTGTGAGGCATTTCACCAGTTCCACTCGTTTCTTCCTGATAAAGCCTGCCAGCATAAATTCATCTACTCCATCAGGTAAGGGAGCTGTTGCACTGTATGTGTAAGCAGGATCACCACCAAGTGACACTACAACTGGCATTCTTATTCCAAGCTTTTTGTATTCATTGAAATGCCTTGCAGAAACTTTGTGACGATGCCAGTGCATTGCAGTAAGATCAGGACCGAATACCTGCATCCTGTATAATCCTACATTTCTGATTCCGGTATTTGGATCTTTTGTTTGAATCACAGGAAGTGTTAAAAAAGGCCCTCCATCTTCCGGCCAGCATTTGAGAACCGGTAGCTTTGTAATATCAGGATTCTTCATCACGACTTCCTGACAGGCGCCCCGACCACTTATATTTTTAGGCATCCATGACGCAACTTCACCCAATTGAGGAAGTAATTTCAATTTGTCAAGGAAACTGTTTTTGGGTGATGTAAATGTTTTAAAAAGGTTTTCAATTTCAAGCGCAATGTCATCCAGTTTTTCAACTCCAAGTGCCATCGCCATCCGTTTCTCAGTACCCATCGAATTTATCAGCAACGGAAATTCGTATCCGGTATTTTCAAATAACAAAGCAGGGCCATATACTTTTGAAATGCGGTCAGTGATTTCAGTAATTTCAAGATGTGGATTTACATATTCTTTTATACGAACGAGTTCTCCTGCATCTTCAAGAACTTTTATGAAATGATTTTGATCACGATAAGCCATGAGAAATGGATTGATTTTAATTATAACATACCTTCATGCGAAAATGTTCATTCAATATTTCGAATGACTTTAAAAGTTGTTGTTGCGGGGAAGAATTTACCGTTTGCTTTTTTGTTTATGCGACCTCAGCTCTAAGCAGGACAAAATTAAAAAAGGCAGATTTTCACCTGCCTTTTGATTCTGATTAATTTTATTCTTTTGTAACCGGTGTTTTTTGCACCTGGTTCATGATCCAACCTGTGGTAACTGAGCTTGGCCTTTCAATTGGCACACCCAAAGCACGATCCCAGAGCAGGGAAGTTAGTACTCCGATTGCTCTTGAAACGCCAAATAATACAGTGTAGAAATCATACTCCACCAATCCGTAATGAATCAATAGAATTCCGGAATGTGCATCCACATTCGGCCATGGGTTTTTGATTTTACCCATTGATTTTAAAATTTCAGGAGTTACTTCATAAAGCATTTGTACGATCTTGAATAATTCATCGTCGGCCATATTTGCCTTTGCAAATTCCTGTTGTGCTGTGTAACGTGGATCTGTTTTTCTTAAAACAGCATGTCCGTATCCTGGAACTACACGTCCTTCTGCAAGGGTTTTTTTAATGTATTCTGCAATTTGTTCTTTTGTGGGAACACCTTCGAATTCTTCACGCAATTCAAGTATCCATCGTGCTACTTCTTGTGCTGCAAGACCATGTAGTGGTCCAGCCAATCCATTCATTCCAGCTGCAAGTGATAAATATGCATCAGCAAGTGCTGAACCAACCAGGTGAGTGGTATGTGCGGAAACATTGCCACCTTCATGATCTACGTGAATGGTAAGATACAACCGCATCAATTTTCTGAAATCCAAATCATCAAAACCGAGCATGTGTGCAAAGTTGCCAGCCCAGTCCAATTTCGGATTTGGTTCAATATGGTGATTGCCTTTGTAATTTTTACGATAGATATATGCTGCAATACGTGGTAGACGTGCAATGAGGTTCATAATGTCCTCATACATCGGATCCCAGTATTCCTTCTTATTCATTCCTTCACGGTATTTTCTGGCGAAAACCGATTCGGTTTGCAGAGCCATAATTGCCATGCTGAATTGAGTCATTGGATGTGTTTTGGCTGGCAGCATATCAAGCATATCAAAAACATGCTTAGGAACATTTGCCCTTTTCATCCACTCATTGTTCACATTTATTACATCTTCAAGAGTTGGAATTTCTCCGGTGAGTAATAAGTAAAATATTCCTTCAGGAAGTGGCTCCGGCCCTTCTTTTGAAACAGGAAGTTTTTCACGTAATTCTGGTATGGAATAACCCCTGAACCTGATTCCTTCCTCCGAATCTAATTTGGAAGTTTCAGTTATCATTCCAATCATGCCTTTCATGCCGGAGTAAACCTGCTCAACGGTGTATTGACCAAGTACAAAATCACCGTGTTCCTTGACCATTTTCTTGGTCTGCTCTGCCATTGGAGTGGCTTTTGAGGCGAATTTCTCTTTTAACTTATCCATAATATTTAAAAAACAAAATTAGTTGCTGTTATGTTAATTTCTGGTTTTGATTTGTTCCTTTTATCCACTTACGGTCTTATCTTGAACAAACCCAAAAAACCTTCTTGTATTTATTCAGTGTATGACTCTTTTTTATTGTCCCTTCGCCGGGGTTGCTTTTTTTCTTTGCTGTTTGAATTTCTCATCCCTTACATCCAGTTCTACAATCATAATGATGAGACTGGCCACAAAACCAACTATTATGATTACCCAAAACGCTTTTTCGGCAATTTTCCGAATTGCTTTTTTAGTGCTGGGCTTTTGTTTGATCCGGATTTTTTTACGTACCTTAACACGAACCCTTCTACGGCCAGACCCATTATTTTTATCCTGGTTTGATTCTCCTCCGGCATCTTCCGGAAGTTCATCATCCTCTGATAAATTTTTGATTTCCTCCGTTGACATCTTATTTTTGACTGATAAATTTACTTTTTTTACCCGGGAAAATGGCAAGCTTCCCTAGTGTTTCTTCTATTCTAAGCAACTGGTTGTATTTTGCAATCCTATCAGTTCTTGAAGCAGATCCGGTTTTGATTTGTCCGGTGTTTAAAGCCACAGCCAAATCAGCGATTGTGGTATCTTCAGTTTCGCCGGAACGGTGACTCATAATTGTGGTGAAGCTGTTCATTTTTGCCAGATCCACAGAGTTTATGGTTTCAGTTAAACTTCCGATCTGGTTGACTTTTACAAGAATGGAATTGCCTGATTTTTCGTCGATACCTCTTTGTAATCGATTTACATTGGTAACGAATAAGTCATCGCCTACTATCTGTACCTTGTCTCCAATAGTTGCAGTAAGGGATTTCCAACCAGCCCAATCATCTTCTGAAAGTCCGTCTTCAATTGAAACAATCGGGTATTTTGAAACCCATTCTTTCCAGAAACCAACCATTTCAGAACTTGTCAGACTGTCATTAGTAGACTTATGGAAAACGTATTTGCCGGTTTTTACATCATACATTTCAGTAGCTGCGGCATCCATGGCAATAAAGATATCTTCACCTGGTCTGTAACCGGCTGCTTCAATAGCTTTGAGTACGATTTCGATTGCCTCAGTATTCGATTTGAGATTAGGTGCAAATCCACCTTCATCACCCACATTAGTCGAATGACCAAGGTCTTTCAGCACTTTCTTCAACGCATGGAAAACTTCAGTTCCCATACGTAATGACTCTGAAAATGATTCTGCACCGGCCGGAACAATCATGAATTCTTGAAAATCAATGCTGTTATCAGCATGTGCACCACCATTGAGGATGTTCATCAAAGGGACAGGCAACACAGAAGCATTTACTCCTCCGATGTATCTGAAAAGTGGCAAACCAACCTCTTCAGAAGCAGCTCTGGCCACAGCCAGCGAAACCCCCAAAATGGCATTAGCACCCAGGTTTGATTTGTTTTCGGTTCCATCAAGGTCAATCATGAGCTTGTCTACTGCAGATTGGGCAAAAATGTTCACTCCCTGAAGTTCTTCAGCTATAACTGTATTCACGTTGTTCACGGCTTTCAATACACCTTTGCCCATGTAACGCTTTTTGTCGTTATCCCTCAATTCAACGGCTTCGTGCTGACCGGTAGAAGCACCTGATGGAACTGCAGCCCGGCCTATTACTCCGTTTGCAGTAATAACTTCAACTTCCACAGTTGGATTGCCTCGTGAATCTAAAATTTCTCTTGCCCTGACAGCACCTATAGAACTCATGATTTTACGTATCTAATTGAAAATTAACTAAATGCAATAAAGTTGGTAATTTTGCATGCAAATTTATGATTTTGATAGCTAACCAAGTATATCATTTCATGTTTTCTTCACGTAAAAGCAACTAATTTAGCGACAAATCTGTTTTATAGGTAATTTAAAGGCTGAAATAGAATTCAAATGCGGTTACCCGGAAAAATATTAACTGTTTTATTCATCATTGTTATGATGGTTAATGCTGTTGGTATTGCCCAGGTTACTCACATATGCAAAATGGCAGTTGCAGGTATCGAAAAAGCTGATTGTACGGCCAATCCACTCGATAAACATCCGTGTTGTTCCAATGAAAAGAAATCGCCTTCGGAACAAGATTGTTGTAAAAACATCATTAAGTATTATCATCAAAAAGTTAATACCACTTTTCAGCCTTCTTACAAAATCCATTCACTAAATTTTTTCATTTCATTGTTGGTAATTCCTTTTAAAGTAACTCATGGTGATGATGTAACACCGAGTTTTGGAATGTTACCGATTCCCATAGAGAAAACAGGGCAATCCATTATCCTTGATTTACAGACATTCTTGATCTGATCTTTTTAAACTGACGGCATCGGCCGATTTATTCATTTCAGTTTAATTGATTGATTTAAGATTATGTCATTATTAAAAAATAAATTCATTTTATTATTGTTGCTTGTGTTTGGCTTTGTAAATAAAGTCATCGCGCAACAAACATTTATTGAAGGGTTTGTCTACGAACAAGCCACTGCTGGAACTGCGAAGTTACCTCTTCCTGGAGCAAGCGTATTTTGGCTAAATACTACCACAGGAACCACTACCAATGCAAAAGGTTATTTTCGGATAGAACCTGCTGCAGCATTGCCGGATAATCTTGTTATAAGTTTTGTCGGATACCAATCCGATACCTTAAAAATTGACAAACCCGGATCCATAACTGTTATTCTCAAAAATTCGATTTCGCTTTCATCCGTGGAAATACAGGGTAAACAGGATGCAACTATAATTTCAACAATTAAACCAATCAATGTGGAAGAGGTTGGTAAAAAAGAATTGTTGAAAGCAGCATGTTGCAATCTGTCGGAATCATTCGAAACCAATCCTTCGGTCAACGTTTCTTATACAGATGCAATTACAGGTGCCAAAGAAATCCAGATGTTGGGCCTTGCAGGAATTTATTCGCAAACCATGACTGAAAATATTCCGAATATGAGAGGGCTGGCTGCGACTTACGGTCTTGGATATGTACCCGGCCCATGGATGGAATCGATTCAGATTACAAAAGGAACAGGTTCGGTTGCTAATGGATATGAAGCTACTTCAGGACAAATCAATGTGGAATATCTGAAACCTGAGAATGCTCCAAATTTATATATTAACGGATATGGCGCTTCCTCAGGTAACATTGAATTAAATGCGCATAAAAAGTTCAAAGTATCTGATAAAACTTCAGGTATTTTATTTGTGCATGGTGAAAATAGTCAAACCAAATGGGATCACCAGGGAGATGGATTCCTGGATATGCCTCTGGTTTCCCAGGCAAATATATTCAACCGCTGGTCTTTCAATGATGGAAAAAAATTTGAAGGCCAATTCGGAGTGAAGGCGATTTTTGAAAAAAGACGCAGTGGTCAGACATCTTATGATTGGGGAGCAAATGCAGATACAAGTTCCGGATATGGTGTTCAAATTACAACAAAGAGAATTGAACTGTTTTCGAAAACAGGAATGGTTTTCCCGGAGAAACCATGGAAGAGTGCTGGGTTGATTCTGTCAGGAAATATTCATGACCAGCAATCTTATTTTGGACTCAAGACTTATGATGGGAAACAGAATAGCTTCTACGGATCGTTGATTTATATGTCAATCATTAAAACTACGAATCACAAATGGAAAGCGGGGCTTGATATGAGATATGATGATTACAATGAAATGTATTTGCTGGATCCTTTTAACAGGGTTGAAAAGGTTCCGGGAGTTTTTGCAGAGTATACTCTGAATGCGAAGGAAAAATTCGGATTGGTTGCAGGATCAAGAGCGGATTATCACAATGAATGGGGTTGGTTTTATACTCCCAGACTGCACTTGAAATATAATTTTACCGAAAATATTATTGTGAGAGTGTCCGGAGGCAGAAGTTTCAGAACAGCAAATGTATTCGCCGACAATGCTGCTATTATGGCAACATCAAGGGACCTGGTGATCTCTGAAAAATTAAACCCGGAAAGAGCCTGGAATTTTGGAAGTAATTTTACTGCCAAATTCAGAGCATTTTATCGTCCCGGATCAATCAGTGTGGATTATTATATAACTGATTTTACAAACCAGGTTATCATTGATACCTATTCAAGTCCTGATATTATTGAGATCTACAATCTGAAAGGTGATTCATATTCGAAAAGTTTCCAGATAGCATTGAATTACGAAGCTTTCAAAAGATTTGACGTGCGACTTGCATACAAGAACGACAAAGTTGTAATTGATTACAACGGTATAGCATCCCGAAAACCACTGGTGCCTGAACACCGTGCATTATTAAACGTAAGTTATAATACTGTAAAGGAACATTGGCGATTTGATTTTACTACACATTACCAGGGTCAAACAAAACTTGCCATTGCGACTACGGATGAAGAAGAAATGACAGGGCATGATGATAACCAGGTAAAAAATGGTTTGTCGCCTGACTTTTTTACGTTTAACGGCCAGATTACTTATATGATTAAGAAATGGGAATTATACCTTGGCGGAGAAAATCTTTCAGGATTTCGCCAGGAAACTCCGGTGTATCATGCAATGCATCCCTTTGAAGAAGGGTTTGATGCCACCAACGTCTGGGGTCCTGTAATGGGTACTAAAATTTATTTCGGTTTCAGATATACTTTAAAATAAAAAAATTCAATTATTAAACTAAACAAATTAAAAAAAATAAATATGAAAGTAATGCTTAAAAAATTGTCTGCAACCCTGTTCGTTTTAATGGTGTTTATCTCATTGGGTTATTCACAAACTCAGGAAATAGTTATTCAAACAACGGCTCAGTGCGGTGAATGTAAAACTAATATTGAAAAAGCACTGATGGCTGAAAAAGGAGTGAAATTCGCTGAGCTGGATGTGAAATCCAAACAGGTTAAAGTTGTTTACAATTCAAAAAAAACAAACCCTGAACAATTGCGTAAAACCATTGCAATGGTCGGATATGATGCTGATGAAGTGCCAGCGGATTCAGCAGCTGTCCTCAGGTTGAATCCCTGCTGTACCAAGGATGGTCATAGAGAATAACCTGATCAGGATTCATATAAATTACTTCATTGCAGAGGGTTCCTCAAGCTTGGGTTGAGGAGGTTTCATGTATTTTAACCAGGTTCCAAACATGATGTTCAAACCTGCCCTGAAACCCGAGTTGTGGGTGTGTTTCCAGTTAAATAATCCAGGAACATTATCACTTGCAAAATAGATCTGGTTATTCCTGAAATTTATTGCGAATCCACCTCCCGGTGTCGCAGTTGTTTTGTTGACCTTATTTATACTGACTGTGTAGTTTAACCAGGTTTTTGATTTTCCTGTGAAACTGAACTGATAATCGGTATAGTTGGTATGATACGCACTTTTATTTCTGACAAGCGCGGTAACTTTGTAGCGCGGTGAAATCAAATATGAAGCACTGAAATAGAATTGAATCGGTAGTTTATAAGTGTAACTTTCACTGGTAGTTGTCATATTGAAACTGTCGTACAGTGAGTCTCCGATTGTTTGAAGATAAGTTTCAGCATCCAGGCTATCGCTGTTAATAAATTCATCCAGATTTATACCGGTATACACAAAGTTCTCCTGGTTCGTGTTAGTATGATAAATGGCATTGTTGGTTACCCATTTAATATTCCCTAAATCGATGACAGAAGCAGTTAGTTCAATTGTTTGTACCGGTTTTAAAGTAATTCCCGCATCAATGGCATAGCCGGTATTTTTTCTTCCTGTAACATAATTCCCAAATTCGAAATTATTGAATGCATTCGAATCAAGGCCTGAAGTAAAAATTGTATAATCAGTATTTGCTGTGATTGTAAAATCTACAGGATCGGTGTACATAGTAATTCCTTTTCCTTTCGTAATTACCTGTTCCATTCCGTACAGATATTTTACCCGCACCCCGGCAGTAATCATCTTACTTAATTCTTTCGCCCATGCTAAACCGTACTCCCTGTAATGGACTGCTTCCAAACCAGGATTCAATTGTTGAACAGTTCCAAGTGATGCCGCATTACCTTCATACATAAATTCCATGAACGATTTGGAATAATTAAAATTCAAATCCGCTTTCTCAGTAATGTTAAATGAAAAATAATTCTTTTTGTATTTCATTCCAAAAGAAACTAATTCTGTTTCGGCATGAGCTGTCATATAGTTTCTTGCAGCCATATTATTGATGGCATTTCCAAAGTCCAGAATCAGCGTATTGTCATTCGTTCTTCTGAAAAGATCAGAATAGGTAAACCCATTATTTGTATAACTGTTCGATACTCCTGAAAATACGGGAATACCGATATGCATTTTTCCAATGGGAGCAAACGAAGGATTCATGTAACTCCTTTGGGGGAGAAACTGCAAGTTGTACGAAGTCAATTGTTGTCCTGAAGCATAAATGTACATGCCAAATTGCAACAACGTTAAGATTCCGGTTGTTTTGAGTAGTTTCATTCCCGACATTATAATATTTTCATTTTAGCAATGGCACCAATTGTAAGCTTCAATTTGTAATCATTAAATATTTTCACGTTCGTATTTCCCTGCTGCATAGTTGTTGCAGTTGCCATTATCAGTATATTTTCTGCATTTAGAATTCTGCTTATTCTGGTTTTATCAAAAATATGATCGTGAATTTTTTTACCTGCAACTGTTACACGATCATTGCTTCCGTTGATAATACCCGAAGGAATTACAACTTCTCCGGGAAGGAAGAGTGTATCAAGTGGTACAAAATTGGCATCGGTAAAAACTAATTGCAGACTGGACTCAATAGGAAACCAGTTTTCTACATTCATTCTGAGAGTAAGATTTTCCACTTTCTCAAGATCGCTGTAATTAAAGGGTACTGTATCCATAATTTTGAAATCATTCGCAGTGCCGTATAAGGGCAATTCTACCCGTACATCCATGAAAAGACGGGAGGTATCAGTGATAAAATTTGATCCATATCCTGAAGGATTTGTAGTAACCTGAGCCTGGGCAATCAAATACTTTGGTTTTGCATTTATCAGATCGGTGATATTGCTGTTGTTATTATCAAGAATGAACGAGCTTTGAAGGGATTGTGCAGTCTGACTGATTACCGGACTGAATACAGGAAGTGGATCAGGTATCCCGGTTGCTGCAATAAAATTGGTCATGTTTGAATTCATAGCAGTGAGTTGCGAAATACTCGCATGAAAGGGTATGCCAATTGAATTGCTGATTTCAAAATTGATTTTGGGTTCCGCGATTGTAAAAGTTCCTAAGCCGGTCGCATTGTTAAAAATGGATAATTGTACTGAATCCGGCAGGTTTGCAAGACTTTGCTGACCAACGTAACCATACATAATTTGAAATTTAACTGATTGAAAAGTGGTGTTGCATTGAATGGAATTTGAAGTTGTAACACCTGCACCATTTCCATTAAGCGTGACAACATAATTAAGAGTTAAGGTATTGTTTGTTGTCCCGTTTTTTGTTAAATCAATATGATAGTTATGCAACGGGATTGAAATAAGATTTGTGAATGGGTTGGTTCCTGAATAGTTTAATGAAAGAATTTCACTGAAAACAACCCCGTTCTTTTTCATTCCGGGAATTGTGAGTCGAACAATGGAATTAGCAGGAAAACCAGAACTGCAGTCAAGTACCAGGTTGCAATTTTTAAGTATCATGGAATCAATTTCGACTCCCTGTGATACCGCAAAACTTATATCCTGTGATTGTGCAACCTGAACTTGTCCGGTATTATTCAGTGTAAGGATTTCGCTATTATTTAAAGAAAATTGGGTTTGATTACTTTGATCCGGGATCTGGACCAGCTGAGTAGCGTTTAGGTCGAAAATTTTATCATGGTAAATTAAAGTACAGAATTGATTGTTGTCAATAATTAAGGTTGTAGAGCTATCATTTGTATGAGCCATATCTGACATTCCAATTTCAGCATAAGCCAGTGGAAATGCAATAGAGGGTGCCCAGGTTGATTTATCCAGATCAGCGTTAAAATCATCCTTACTGCAGGAGGATAGCAGCAAAAGGAACACTACAAGAGTCAAGAGGTGGTTAATACCGTAAGCCAAAATGGCCCGGGGTATACAAATGATAGTTGGCTTCAATGGATTGATTTTTCCTTTGAAGTATTCTACGGGAAAGGATGAAAATTATTTATAGGCCGAATGGAACTGCATTACAATTGTAAGAAAAAGGTAATTATGGACCGGCTCAGGGCTGATACGGTACAAAATCAAATATGCCGGATGTTACCAGGATGGTATCACCCACACCCGTGCTTTCAATTGCCATGAAGTTGAAAGTGCCTGAAACCTGGTTGTTTATGGCATCCCAATTCGTAAAGGTTATCGATCCCTGGTTGGAAATGTAGTTAGTTCCTGAAGAATTTATAGTGTACAAAGCAGACTGAAGACTATAGCTACCTGCTACAAAGGGACCAGTATAGATCAATGACAAATTTGAAATGCCATTGCCTGATAATATAATTATAGAATTACCATTTACTGAACTTGATACCTGACCATCAGATTCCCAGGGAACACCATCAATTTTGGCAGTGACTTTACCTTCACATGGCAAACACGGTCCTCCACAATCAACTCCTTGTTCCCCCTGATTCTGGATTAGATCAAAACAATTGGGAAATGCTTGTGAAACACCTGTATCAACAGTGTTACAACCCGCCAAAAGCAGTATAAATACTATGAAAAAGGAAGCAAAATAACCACGGTAGGCTGCAGAATACATTTTCGAAAGTTTATTCCTGCACGCTAAATTACAAATTCCAGTGGGAAATTGAAATATTTTTTGCCGGGAAAAAATCTGGAGGCATTCACTGAACAAAATATTAATCCAAAGCAGGTAGCAATCCGAACCTCAGAAATATTGACCGGGTTATTTTGATTAAAATTGAATCATTTGTGCTTTTCATTGTGGTAATGACCGATTCATACAACGTTTAGCTATTTTTACCTCATAATTAATCAGCTTATATGGAAAGTGTCACAGGTATTTTAAAAAATGGTATCCGAATAGTTTACATGCCTGGAGAAAGTCCGGTTTCCCATTGCGGCCTTATGGTAGGAGCCGGGAGCAGGGATGAACTTCCGGGAAAAGAGGGATTAGCGCACTTTATTGAGCACCTGTTATTTAAAGGTACTGAAAAACGAAAAGCCTACCAGGTATTGAACAGACTTGAAGTAGTTGGAGGGGAATTGAATGCATTTACTACTAAAGAAGAAACTTGTCTGCATGCTTCATTTTTGACAGAACACACAGAGCGGGCAATGGAACTGCTGGCGGATGTTTTTTTTCATTCCGTTTTTCCTGAAAAAGAAATGGAAAAGGAGAAAGAGGTTATTCTTGATGAAATTAATTCTTATCAGGATAATCCTATGGAGCAGATTTATGATGATTTTGAATCTATGGTTTTTCGCGGACAACCCCTGGGTAATCCAATTCTTGGTACTCCTGCATCAGTGAAAGCATTCAAAAGAAACGACCTCATCCGATTTGTGAAGAATAAGTATCTGAACAGCAACATGGTTTTTTCATATACCGGCAGTCTTTCATTTAAAGACATAAAGTTAATATGTGAAAAGTATTTTGGAAATGAAGGTCACCGCCAAAGGACTGAAAAGGAGAAACCCACAAAGGTTTTAAAGAGTAGGAATCTGGTTGAAGCACGAAAAACTATCCAGGCACATTATATCTCCGGAAGTGTTGCATATTCTGCACATTCCCCGAGGCGATTTCCATTATTTTTGATGAATAACATATTAGGTGGCCCCGGTATGAATTCACGATTGAATATGAATATCAGGGAAAAATATGGCTATACCTACCAGATAGAATCTTCTTATATTCCATTCAGTGATTGCGGACTCTTTACAGTGTACCTGGCCACTGAGAAAAAATTTCTCGAAAAAAGTATCCGGCTTGTAGAAGCAGAATTCAGTAAATTGAAAAATATCAGGATTGGTGCTGCACAGCTTGAGAGATACAAATACCAGATGAAAGGCCAGCTTGCAATTGCCCAGGAAAATAAAGCAGGGGTTATGATCAACAACGCAAAAAGTGTTTTGAATTATAATAATCCTTTAAAAATTTCTGATGTATTTTCTAAAATAGATGCTATAACTCCTTCACAGATTCTTGATGTTTCAAACGAAATTTTGAACGAATCAAAATTAAGCAGTCTGCTTTATAATCCAATGGGTTGATTCCTGATGAGTTTTTTTAAAAGCGGAATCCGAAGGTAGTAATAACCCTGTTATCGGTTTTATCTATTTTTGCGTATGGAACATTTTCATTGGTCAGGGTATATGGAGTGTAGCTTTCACTCATCATGAAATATCCATATCCGATATCAAAGAAAAAATGCTTTTCACGAAACCCGATTCCACCTGTATAGCTGAATATGTGTTGATCAGTATCAGCGGTGGTATAATTACTTTTAATTGGAGATGAATAGTAAGCAGCCCCGCCTCTGAATGCGAATTTTTTATACTTTATTTCCAGTCCACCACGCAGGTTTGAAGAAAAATCATTGTATACTGTATTAATCATTTTGTTTTCCGGAGAAAAACTGTAATCACTTGCATCAAGGTGAGCCATGGAATAATCCGTCATCTCATAATCAAAACTAAGTATTGCTGATTTTCCCATCACAAATGCGAGACTTCCAACAGCTTTAAAAGGAGTTGTCAGATGGTATGAATATCCTCCTTCAGGAGAATAATATTGATAGGATCCTCCATTTTCAAAAGATGAAAACATGGCACTGTGATAGGCATCGTGCATGTAATAAAAAGTAGGGCTGTGGATAGCTGCACCTAATCTCAACCAATTTGCAGGTTTTACTATCAATCCGAATTTTGCATTAAATCCGTATCCTGAAGTCAGCAGGTGGCGGTCGTACCGGAATGATCTAAAATTTAAAGAATCTGCAACTGATATGTTTTGGTCGATGTCACGCTCTTCATAAACAGATTCTTCTTCATAATGAATGCTGGGAAATCCAATTGTGAAACCGATCATTATTTTTTCATTGTAATTACTTCCGAAGCCAAGAGAAAATTCTCCCATTCCGCCGTGAGTAACTATATTCTCTGACTGAAACTCGCCGCCATCAGGAATCACTGAAATATATTGATTGAAGTTAATAGTATCTGGATTCAACAAATAAGTTTGATATGCCAGATCAGCATCAAAAGGAAAATCGAAATGAAGATCTTCGGGTGTGGCACCTCCATATTGCTGAATGTCCTCAATAAAATCATCGAGCATAGAATTGTTATTATTTTTTCCTGCATATGTGATCTCAGTATTGAAATTTGCAGTACGATGATATCCGAGTGCAAAACTGAATTGTTTCCATCCTTCGGTATCCTGGTTTTTTGGGAAAGCTATTACGAGACCTGCATTGGGTATGTCAAACGAAAATCTGTTTTCAAACTCACTGTTGCCACTAAAAACACTTTCAGCATTTCTGTTTGCAAATCCCATAGAAAATGTAAACTCAGATTTCCGGTATGCACCTAAACCACCTGGATTAGAGGAAAGAGATGAGAAATCTGCTCCCAGCGCTCCAAATGCTCCTCCCATTGAAAATGATCTTGCGGTGATGCCAAACATCGGTCTGCTGTACCGCAAAGCATCGATTTCACTTTGCGCATTAATCAGAAGGGGATAAAAAAGGCATGCTATAAGCATGCCTTTCGAAATATTATTCTTCATAACGGTGTTGTGCAAATTTTAAGAATTAGCGTTTGCTTCCACCAGATCCACTTGAACTTCGTGAACCGGAACCCGAACCACCTGATGATCTGGAAGGAGCTGATTGTTGGTAGGTTTTTCCGGTTGGAGCTGACTGATGACTGCTACCGGTTGAAGCTGGTTTACTGCTATCTCTCTTTGGTTGTGAATATGACCTTGGAGCTGAACTTTTATTTCCATTTGAAGGTTTGGAAGATTGCTGGTAAGAATTACCGGGTCTTGATTCACTCTGGTTTTGACTCCTTGGCTGCGAATACGAACTTCTTGGTTTGCTTCCTGACTGTTGTTGCGCAGGTTTAGGATTCGAGTAAGAAGGTTGTGATTGGTGAGTATTACCCTGATTTTGATAAGTGTTGCCCTTTGGTGATGTGCCGGATGATGAAGGTTTACCGTCAGCATAACTGTTACCTGGTTGCTGATAAGTACTTCCTTTCGGACCACCTGAAGACTGAGTATTTCCTTTTACATTTCCTTGATTGTTATTTGGGGCACTGCTGTATGAAGCAGGGGCATTTCCTGAAGGTTTCACATCTCCTTTTACAGTTCCCTGTGAAGTGCTATAGCTTGAAGGATTTGCATTTGAAGGTTTCACATCACCTTTTACAGAGCCAGGGGCATTACTGAAACTTGAAGGACCACCGGTTGAAGGTTTCACATCGCCTTTCACATTTCCTGGTGAAGCACTGTCACTTGAAGGGTTGCCATCTACAGGTTTACCATTTCCTTTTACAGTACCTGAATTTGATTTTGGTCCATCAGCTAATGTAGGTGGACCTTGTGATCCGGTTGAATTATAGCTTGAACCACTCAGGGTGTTTGAAGAAGGAGTGACACCTTTAACTTTAGGGTTATTTGATGAACCTGCTATTGCAGAAGATGAACTTTGTCCTGCTATCATATTATGCTGATAAGCCTGACCAACATTTTGATTGCTGGCACTTGCCATCAGGTTAGAACCGTGATCATTTCTTGGCCCATTATAGTAGCTGGTGTTATCATAACTATTGAAATAGCCGGGGTTGCAATAGCCACCATAAGTATTGGTGTTATAACCTTGATCACATCCCTGGTTACAGCCATTGTTACAGGAATAGTAAGAAGATCCACAATATGGATTAGCCCAGGGAGTATACCATGGATTGTAACCATAGTATGTGTAAGGGGTATAGCAATAATTGTAATAAGGTTGGTAGTATGGAGTCCACCAGTTATAACCTAAGTATATACTAACGCCGTAAGAATATGGGTTGTAATCGTACCAGTATGCATTAGTGAAATAATTATCATAATAACCATATCCGAATGAAACGTCAGTATGAAATCTTCTCATTCGGGAAGCATAGGCATAATCATAATAATCGTCGTCGTTGTAGTAATTATTGGTTATGTAGGTATTTCCATCACTCTGCTCAGTGGTGGTTGAAGCAGGAGCCTGGGAATTTTCGTCGTATTCAAAACGGCTGTTCTGATCCTGAGCTGATGGAGTGTAATTTTCAGCAGGAGTTGTTGATTCATATGTTTGAGCAGGAGTACTCTCTGAAGTATTAGCATCATTGGATGAATAGTAAACATCGTCGTAATTGCCGGATTCATTCCTTGAAAGTTTCTGCGAAGCGCATGAACTTAAAAGGAAGCCTGCTGCAAGTACCGGAATAATTAATGCTTTCATGACTATTGATTTTGAACGGTTTGATTGAATAACCTTAACTTGGTTTAAATGCTGAATTGTAATTGTGCTAATTCTTTTACAATTTTGTCAAGTCGTATAAACAAATTTTATACCAATTTATTTTTTTCAAAGTTATCCTATGGGCAAACAAGTCACAAACCGTACCGAAAATTATGCCGAATGGTACCAGGATCTGGTTATAAAAGCTGATCTGGCCGAAAATTCTGCTGTGAGAGGGTGCATGGTCATAAAACCATACGGATATGCCATTTGGGAGAAAATGCAGCAGGCTCTGGATAAGATGTTCAAAGATACAGGGCATTCAAACGCATATTTTCCATTGTTCATTCCTAAATCCTTTTTTTCGAAGGAAGCTGCTCATATCGAGGGTTTTGCAAAAGAATGTGCGGTTGTCACACATTACCGACTGCGCAACACAGCTGATGGTAAGGGAATTGAAGTGGATCCGGATGCGAAACTGGAAGAGGAGTTAATTGTCAGACCTACTTCAGAAACCATCATTTGGAATACATATCGAAACTGGATTCAATCATACCGTGACTTGCCAATTCTGGTGAATCAATGGGCGAATGTGGTACGATGGGAGATGAGGACCAGGTTGTTTTTAAGAACTACTGAATTCCTTTGGCAGGAAGGACATACTGCCCACGCTACATCGGAAGAAGCGGTTGCTGAAACAAAGCAAATGCTGGATGTGTATGCTGATTTCGCAGAAAAGTGGATGGCGGTACCGGTAATTAAGGGAGTTAAGACGGAAAATGAACGTTTTGCCGGAGCTATTGAAACTTATTGTATTGAAGCTTTGATGCAGGATGGAAAAGCTTTACAGGCAGGAACCTCTCATTTTCTGGGTCAGAATTTTGCAAAAGCATTTGATGTGAAATACACCAGTAAGGAAGGTGTCCAGGATTATGTTTGGGCTACTTCATGGGGTGTTTCCACACGATTGATGGGCGCATTGGTTATGGCTCATTCCGATGATGACGGACTTGTACTTCCTCCAAAACTTGCACCAATACAGGTTGTGATAGTGCCTATCTATAAAAATGAAGAGCAGTTAAATCAAATATCAGAATACGCCTTAAATATCAAAAGATCGCTGGAAGCAAAAGGGATCAGCGTTAAATTTGATAATCGCGATACTCATAAACCAGGGTGGAAATTTGCAGAATATGAACTCAAAGGAGTTCCTGTTCGTATTGCAATTGGTCCTCGTGATCTTGATAACCAGTCTGTAGAAGTGGCCCGTCGTGATACGAAGGAGAAATCCATTTACCAGGTGATGGATCTAGATATTAAGATCGAACACCTTCTAGAACAGATTCAACAGAATATTTACAGCAAAGCAATAGCATTCAGAGAATCCTCTACCTGGAACGCTGACACAATGGAAGAATTTGTAAAAATTCTTGATTCCACAGGTGGATTTATACATGCTCATTGGGACGGTACTTCAGAAACGGAACAAAAAATTAAAGACTTAACCAAAGCTACAATCCGCTGCATCCCACTGGATGGAGTTAAAGAAGAAGGAGTTTGTATCTTGACCGGGAAGCCTTCTTCCCGAAGGGTGATTTTTGCCAGAGCGTATTAAGTGGACCAAATACCTCAAAAACAGTCTTATGGAACAAAAAAATACCACTTTTGAAAATATCAAAGCCTCATTGGTTGAAAAAGGGCCACTGAAAATTGATGTGTATCAAAAAATTGAATCCGGATTCAACCTGCTTAAAACAGTTTTGGCTGAACTCGAAAGTGATTTATTGAAATCCATGTCAGGAGTTGATAATAGGGTGGTGGTCAAGTTTTCTGAAAGAGGGCCATTTGAACTTGAGTTTCGGATTTCAGACGATATTTTGATTTTTTCCATGCATACCGACATTTTTACTTTTCAGGAAGGGAATCCGCTCTGGAAAACCTCATATCTGGCTGATAATAAAATGAACAGTTACAGTGGAATTATTTCCGTGTACAATTTCCTGACTGATTCATTGAAATTTAACCGGGCTAATGATATTGGAGTACTAATTGCCAGGATCTTTGTGAATCGTGAAAATCACTTCTTTGTGGAAGGTAAGAAACAACTTGGCATATTATTTAATGATTTTGAAAAGGATGAATTAACCAAATCAAACCTTCGTGAAATAGTTGAATCCGCTATTTTGTTTGCATTGAATTTTGACATCATCACACCACCTTTTGACCAGGTTAAAATGATCTCGGTTCAGGAACTGATTGAAAAGAACCTTGCAAATGTGGTCAGTACCGGTAAGCGACTGGGATTCAAGTTCCAGTCGGATTCTGAAATTAAAGGATGATATTTTTCAGGAAATTTGATAATGATTAAGGTTTTATATACTTTTGCATCCTCTTTTACGGAAGAGGTATAATCGGCCCGTTCGTCTAGGGGTCTAGGACATCTCCCTTTCACGGAGGAAACACGGGTTCGATTCCCGTACGGGCTACACAATCAGGACCTTAAAATTCTGAACAAAAAAACCACCTAAAACGGTGAAACAGTAACAGTTAACATTAAGAAAATGGCAAATCACAAATCCGCTGAAAAGCGTATCAGAGCAAACGAAGCTAAACAGGATCGTAACAAATATCAGGCTAAAACTATGCGTAACGCATTGAAAACCTTGAGAGCAACCAAAGATAAAAAGCAAGCAGCTGCTTTGTATCCAGGCCTGTCGTCAATGCTGGATAAACTTGCAAAGAAGAATGTCATTCATAAGAGTAAAGCTTCAAACCTGAAGTCAAAGTTGACCAAAATGATCAACGGATTAGCTTGATTTTAAGGCTTTTGTATTAATATTAAATAAAACCTTCCTCATTTGAGGGAGGTTTTCTATTTTTATAGTGAACTTTTTAATTTTCAACTTTTCATGGAAAACTCTTCAATCAAAGCCTGGGCAGAAGCCGATCGCCCCAGAGAAAAAATGCTAAATCAGGGTCGGCACACATTAAGCGATTCAGAATTACTTGCGGTATTGATTCGAAGTGGCACACGGGAAGAAACCGCTGTGGAACTCTCACGGAGAATACTGGCAGGAGTAGGAAATGACTTGACTCGTCTTTCCAGGTTATCCGTTACTGAATTGTCTGAATTCAAAGGGATGGGCAACGTGAAAGCACTCACTGTAATGGCTGCACTTGAACTTGGAAGGCGTCGAAGACTCGCGGAAGCAGGGAAGACCACAAAAATTGGTTCTAGTAAAGATGTGGCAGCATTATTTTCGCCGGACCTCGCAGATCTCAATTATGAAGAATTCTGGATTCTGTTACTAAACAGGGCAAACAAAGTTATTGCAAAACATCAGGTCAGCAAAGGTGGAGTAACAGGAACTGTGGTGGACCCTAAAATGGTTTTTAAGAAAGCGGTTGACTGCATGGCATCAGGAATTATACTTTGTCACAATCATCCCAGCGGAAATTTAACACCGAGTGATGCTGATTTATCACTGACCCGAAAAATGGTTGATGCCGGAAGGTTACTGGATATACAAGTACTCGATCATCTGATAATAGCAGGTGAAAAGTATTATAGTTTTGCTGATGAAGGTAAAATGTGAATGAGAGAATGGGAAAATGGGAGAATGAGAGAATGGGCAAATCAGTTGATTTCCGCCGCAATTAAAAAAATCATTCTCCCATTTACTCGTTGCCTTATTCTCTCATTTCCTTATTTCCTCATTCTCCCATTCTCTTATGTTTTTTCTATCAAGTAATTAATACCTTAGCACCTTCTTTCAGACATGGTTACCGATACACTTGCGATTTTTACTACCAGGGTTACCACCCGTTTGAAGTATACTTTTGATTTATTGTTCAGCCAGATTCTGAGCATACCCTATCGAACTATTTCAGATGCGGAAGAATTCAGGAGATTTACAGGTCCTAAAATCAGCTATTGTGATCAACCTGTAGGGGATGAGTTATTCTTTTATGCTACTCGTTTGTTGTTTGAGAAAGGGATAGAAGATCAGCAAATTTCTGTATTCGACTGGCAGGGACTTAAAGTTTTTTTTTCAACTCATCCAAAATACGCACTTCCATTTGATCCATTTGCAGCTACTTTTTATTTGGTAAGCCGGTATGAAGAATATCTCCCGCATTTAAGAGATGTTCACGATCGTTATCAGACTACAGAAAGCCTGGCATTTCAAAAAAACTTTCTTCAAAAACCTCTTGTAAATAACTATGCATTCCTGATCAGGGATTTGTTAAAGCAACGGTATCCGAATATGGTTTTTCATGAGAGGAAATACCGTTTTATTTCCACAATTGACATCGACAACGCCTGGGCGTACCTTGAAAAAGGTTTTATGAGAACAGCTGGTGCATATGCACGATCTATTATCAGCTTTGATTTCGAAGATTTCATGCAAAGAACGAGATCACTCGCCGGGATGCAGAAGGATCCTTACGATACCTATGATCTGCAGTTTGAACTTCAAAGAAAGTTTAAGTTCAAATCAATTTATTTTTTTCTGCTCGGGGAATATGGATTAAACGATAAAAATGTTCCGGTTGATTCCAGGAAATTCCGTTCATTAATCAAATCAATTGCAGATTATGCGGAAACCGGAATACATCCTTCTTACGGTTCCAATACCAATCCTGCCAGGTTAAAAAAGGAATTGAACGAATTGAGTAAAATTTTGAAAAGAGAAGTTACCAAGAGCCGGCAGCATTTCCTTGTTTTGAAATTACCTGAAACGTACAGGAGGTTGCTTGAACTGGATATCACTGATGATTACACAATGGGTTATGCATTGCAGGTTGGGTTCAGAGCCAGCATATGTACTCCGTTTTATTTTTATGATCTGGACAATGAACAAATTACCAGTCTTAAAATTCATCCTTTTGCAGTGATGGATGCAACTTTAAAGTATTATATGAAAGTAGCCCCTGAGGATGCAATGAATCATATTCTGCCTTTGATTGAAGAGGTGAGAAAAGTAAATGGTGATTTCGTCAGTTTGTGGCACAATGAATCACTTTCTGAAAGTAAATTATGGGCCGGATGGCGCAATGTTTACGAACAAATGGTGATGGCCGCATCCTGATAAGTAAATAAACCAGCCCTGATGATCCGCTATCTGCGTCACCAACAGATTGATAAAAAATTGTGGGACCAATGTATCGATGAAGCCACAGACGGAATCATCTATGCATATTCATGGTATCTCGATCTTATTTGTGAAGGATGGGATGCATTAGTAGAGGATGAATATACTTCCGTGATGCCGGTAACTAAGGGTAGAAAATATTTAATGGACTATGTCTATCCTCCATTTTTTGCACAGCAATTAGGAGTTTTTTCAAAAAAACCAATGAGCAATATGCTTAGTGAATCATTTTTGAATGCGTTGCCTGCAGCATTCCGTTATGTTGAAATGAATTTACACAGATCCAACGAATCAATTCCGGAAGGATTTTCAAAAACACCAAAAACTGATCTTATACTTTCAATGGGGAAGGATTATTCCACCATTCGAAAGTCATACAGTGAAAATCATTTGAGAAATATAAAAAAGGCAGAAAAAAACAACTTAAGCCTTTTTAAATTCGGAAATGTGAACGATGTTATTGGTATGTTCAGGCAACATCGTGGGCGATTTTTGGCGAATCTTCAAAATGCCGACTATGAGGTATTCCGACAATTGACACTTTCAGCTATAAAGCGAAATATGGCAAGGGTATGGGTTGTGAATGATCAATATGGAGTTCCCTGTGCCGCAGCAGTGTTTTTTGAAAGTCACAGTACAGGTATATTTGTTTTTTCAGCCACCACAAAGAAGGGGAAGGAACTTTCAGCAATGCACTTCCTGATTGACAATTATATACATGAATTCTGCAGGGAATTGTCGATGCTTGATTTTGAAGGGTCCAATGATACTGATCTGGCCCGTTTTTACCGCGGATTCGGATCAACAGATTATGTATATTTACAAATCAAAAAAAACCAATTACCCAGGCCGTGGAAGTGGTTTAAAAATTAGCAGTTTCTCATCATTTGAAAGCGACCCGAATTTATGGTTAATTTACTCAGCCAGCAGCATTCCATTGTAAACCGTTTTATTGGAGAAATCCGTGACGCTGTTATTCAAACTGACCGAATGAGATTCAGGAGAAACCTTGAACGAATCGGTGAAATTGCAGCTTATGAAATAAGCAAAAAACTAACCTACAAATCCACTGAAGTAGTAACACCTTTGGGTATCGCCAATGTAATGCTGCCTGTTGAAAAACCGGTGCTCGCAACTATCCTCAGAGCCGGTTTGCCATTGCACCAGGGATTATTGAATTATTTTGATCATGCTGATAACGCATTTATTTCAGCTTACCGCCGGCATCACAAGGATGGTAGTTTTGATATCCGGCTGGAATATGTTTCCTCTCCTGAACTTTCAAACCGGTTAGTTATTCTTTCCGATCCAATGCTTGCCACCGGCCAGTCGATGGTCATGACTTACAAGGCTATCATTGAAAAAGGGCGACCTCAGCACACGCATATTGTGAGTGCGCTGGCGAGTGCACAGGGCATAGAATATGTGAAGAAAAATTTACCTCAGGATGTTACCTTATGGGTTGGTGCCATTGATGAGGAACTGACAGCGCAGTCTTATATTGTTCCAGGTCTGGGTGATGCCGGTGATCTTGCCTACGGAGAGAAAAGTTAATGATACTTTTATTGACCTCAGTGGAACAACTTTTATACCCAGGCGTTATACTATTCAACATATAAGCCGTTGAGTGAA
>Ga0190274_10000081_pt1 | contig 71447 bp, 50 predicted proteins | sample Popmic531T_FD_133002 | JGI IMG/M metagenome (GOLD analysis project Ga0190274, IMG submission 133002) | Populus adjacent soil microbial communities from riparian zone of Yellowstone River, Montana, USA - 531 T | ecosystem: Environmental > Terrestrial > Soil > Riparian zone | place: USA: Montana...
CTACGTTCTGCGCTCCGACACCGGGATCGATGACGGCTTCGAATTCTACGAAGACTCGATCGCCGTCGCGACGGCGGGCGCGACGAGCGAGCACCAGCGCCCGGGCAGGGAGACGCTCAAGCACGCGCTGGCATGGATTCTGGGACACCGCGAGCAGCCTTTCTTTTTCTTCCTCCATCTCTACGAGCCGCACGCCCCCTACGAGCCACCCGAACCGTTCAAGAGCCGCTACCCGAATGCCTACGACGGCGAGATCGCCGCTGCGGATGCCATCATCGGCGAGCTGGTCCAGGCGCTCAAGACGGCCGGGCTCTACGATCCCGCGATCATCATCTTCACCTCGGACCATGGCGAGGGTTTGTGGGACCACGGCGAAGACCAGCATGGGATCCTGCTGTATCGCGAGGCGCTGTGGGTTCCGCTCCTGGTCAAGCTGCCGGGCTCGCACCAAGCCGATTCGATCAGCCGGCCCACGCCTCTGTCGCATCTCTTCGGCACGGTGCTGCGCCTGGTGGGAATCGACCTGCCTTCGCACCCGGCTTCGTGGTTCGACGCTGGAGGCGAGGCTCGGCCCATCTACTCCGAGACGCTCTACCCGCGCATTCACCTCGGCTGGAGCGAGCTGCGGTCGCTGATCGACGGCCGCTATCACTACATCGAAGCGCCCCGTCCCGAGCTCTACGACCTGGAGCGCGATCCCGGTGAAGCCAGGAATCTGATCGCGATCGAGCGCCGGGAGGCGGCACGGCTGCGACAGGAGATGCAGGCGGCTTATCCCGCAACGGCCGCAACGGCCGCGACGATCGGCGAGATCGACCCGGAGGAGGCCAGGAAGCTGGCCGCTCTGGGATACGTGGGAACGCCGCGCGAGCGCGGTGCCGGGCCGCTGCCGAACCCGCGCGACGAGGTCAAGAACCTCGCTCGCATCAAGGCGGCGTTCCGCTTCGCGGACGAGCGCCGGTTGGATGAGGCGATCGCGGCCTTGAGGAGCCTGCTGCAAGAGAACCCGAATCTCCTGGACGTGTGGTCGAAGTTGGGAGAGGTCCTGGTGGAATCCGGCCGCTACGACGAAGCGATCGAGGTCTATCGGTCGGCGATCGCTCACACCGAGCGCTTCTCGCCGGATCTCGCGCTCGCCCTGGGCTTCGCCTATCTCAAGCACGGCGACACCGCCGCGGCCGCAACCCATGCCCGCCTCGCCCTCACGACCCATCCCCGCGAAGCGAACGAGCTCCTCGCCCGGGTCGCGCTCGAAGAGGGACGCTTCGACGCCGCGGAGGAGCACGCGAGGTCCGCCCTTCAGCTCGGCGACAGCCAGCCGGCGACGTTGCTGCTGCTCGCCGACGTCGAGCGGACCGCCGGCAAGCTCGAACGAGCGCTGCGGACGGTCCAGGAGGCGGAGCGACGCGCGGCGGAGCTCGGTGTCGGGCGGCTGCAGGGAGCGGACTATCTGCGCGGCGACCTGCTGGCGCGCCTCGATCGGCCGGAAGAGGCGGCCGCCGCGTACCAGCGTGAGATCGCGGCGTTTCCGCAGCACCTGCAGGCTTACGCCAACTTAGCGGTGATCCTCATGATCCAGGGCAAGAGCGCGGAGGCGAACGAGCTGCTCGAGCAGATGGCGCGGAGCAACCCGCACCGCGGGGCGTTCCTCCTGGCGGCGAAAACCCTCGAGGTGTTCGAGGACAGCGAAGGCGCCGCGCGCTGGCGTCAACGCGCGGCGCGGTAAGACGACCTAGAATTTCAAACCGAGCGAGAGGCGGTAGGTGCGGGGGAGCTGGTAGGCGTCCGCCGCCGTGGGCTGCCCGAACCTGGGTCCCTTCTGCCAGTGCACGCCCTCTTGCGGCACCTCGCCAGCCAACGGGTTGAAGGGCAGACAGCGTTCGTTCGTGCCCGTCTGGAGACACGTTGACTGGCGGCGGGTGAGCACGGTCTTGTCGATGAAGTCCGGATCTTCCAGTCCCTGCGCGTTGAACAGGTTCAGGATGTCGCCCTCGACGAAGAAGCTCACGCCGCGCAGCGGCGGCGCATACCAGTTCACCCCCAGGTCGGTCGATGTGATGTCGTCGAGGCGGAACCCGCCCCGGTCGCTGAAGTAGTAGGTCACCGAGGAAGGCGCGGTCACGTAGCCGGGGTTCACCACGCCGTTGGCGGGCCCCGTCGACGTTCCGCTCCGCACGTCGATCGCGCTGATGGCTGAGTAGGCCAACGCCGAGTGATACCGCTCCAGCAGCGAGAAATTGAAGTGCCCCGTCCCTGTCGGCAGATCGTATTGCAACCAGACGTTGGCGCGGTGGCGCATGTCCGCACCGAGAGAGCCGACCGGGTTGTTTTGCTCGAAGTCCTGGTACTCGGGCCGGTTGATGAAGGGGTCGTTGTCCAGGCTGGTGGCGAAGCTCGGAGTCTCTCCCTCGACGTTGCCGCGCAACTTTGACCAGGTGTAATTGCCGCCGATCGAGAGTCGTTTCAGGGGTCGATAGCGGCCCTGGAGCTGGATCCCGCGGTAGTCGCGGCTCAGGTTCTCGTCGCTGTTCCCGATCACTCCCTGGTCGAACTGATCGCCGTTCGGGTCCGTCGCCTTACCGGTCTGGAGATTCCGCCGCACGACGTAGAAGTCTCCCCAGGTCCGGTCGATGTAATCGGCGCGCAAATAGCCTCGATCCCCGAACGTCATGCCGTAGCCCAAGGTGTATTCATCCATGAACGGCGCCGCGAGCGGCTCGTCGAAACGCAGGGTGACTCCAGGGACGCTGGCACTATTGAGGATACTCGGGTCCCGATTCGACGTGCCGCCGACGGAATTGAACCAGTTGAAGACCTGGCGAATGACCTCGGGGGTCGAGAGGAGCTGGCCGCGCGGCGTTCCTATCGGGTTGATGACCGGGCCCCTGTAATCCCAGTAGTAGGAGGCATAGCGGCCCGCGGTGGCGGTGTTGTCGGCAGGTCCTTGATCGACCTTCGAGACGTAGCGGCCATAGGTGGCGCTGAAGTTGTGCTTGCCGTCGCCGCGCAGGTCGTAGCGTGCCGCCAGGCGCGGGCTGAAGGCGCTGTCGTCGACGGTCTTGTTCCCGGCCTGATCGGTGCCGAACGACTCGTCATAACGAACTCCCACGTTGAAGCTCCAGTGGTTGTTCAGCTCCCACTTGTCGTTGAGGAACCACGAGCGCGTGGCGAAGTCGGAAGTTCTCGACAGCGCGGGAACGGGATCCCACTCGATCTCGCTGGACTCTGGATCCACGCCGAAGAAGACATCCTGTCCGAAATAGATGAAGTTGCCGTGGATGCGAAGATCGCTGCCGGACTGGAAGTTGTTCTCGTTGCGCTTCTGATGAAACTCCTCGAAGCCTCCGACGAGGCTGTGGTTGCCGGTCGGCCGAGTGCTGAGGAAATAGGACGCCTTTCCCAGCCAGCTCTCGTTGTTCCGCTCCTTGAACCCGCACGGTCTGCCGCAGAAGGTCGGCGACCACCCCCGCTGGCCGGTGTTGGCGTCGAGCAGCAAAGTGCCCTCGATCAAGTCGCGGGTGTTGGCCCCGAGGGCGAACGCGTGCTCCATCTCACTGTATTGGCCCTCCACGAGGAAGCGCTCCGTGAAGATACCGCTGTAATGGAGGGAACGGAGCTCCCGGAGGTCGTCGCGGAACGAGAGGCTGCGCAGGTCGACGATGCGACCGGAGGTGACGAAGTTTCGCCGCTCCAGATCGCTGTCGATGTAGGACCCGACGAACGTGTGCTGGTCCGTGATCCGCCAGGTGAGCTTGCCCTCGATCCGCCGGTCGTCCCGCGTGGTGTCGTAGGGAATGATGGTGTCGAAAGTCTGGCCGCCGGTCTCCCGCTCTTCCGACCGCGCGGCCGCGAAAAACCAGAGGCGGTCGCGGATGATCCGCCCGCCCAGGGTTCCTTCGTAGGCGCTGTTGGTCTTGTCGACGGGATCGAGCTGGCTGGCGAAGTCGGACTTTTCCGTCCAGTCGTCGTTGGTCAACGAACCGCGAAGCGACCCGGAAAACTCGTTGCCGCCCGATTTGGTCACGGTGCTGACCACGCCCCCGGTGAAGCGGCCGAACTCCGCCGAGACCCCGCCGGTGAGAATCGTGCTCTCCTGGACCGCGTCCTCGATGTAGAGCGGGTTCGGCTGTCCGCGGACGTTCTCGTTCACCACCACGCCGTTCACCAGGAAGAGGCTCTCGAAGGACATCGATCCCGAGATCGTGATCTGGTCGTTCGGCCCCGCTTCCGTCACCCCCGGCGAGAGAGCCACGATGTCGTCGATCGTCCGGCCGGTGGGGAGCTGATTGATGGTCTCGGCGTTGAAGCTCGTCGCGATCTCGGTCGTTTCGACCGCCGTCGGCGGCGCCGCCGTGACCGTGATCTCTTGGGCTAGGCTGGTGAGGGTCATCTCGGCGTCGGCTCGGGCCGTCTGGCTGAGGCCGACGACGGCGCTCTTCTCGATTCTCTGCATGCCCTCGAGATCGAAGGTCACCGTGTAGTCGCCCGGGGGAAGGGCGGGGAAGTGATAGCCGCCGGCGTCGCCGGTCGTCGTCGTCCGGCTCCCCTGCAGGGCGGGGGACGTGACGGTGACCGTGACTCCCGGCAGCGGTTGGCCGTCGGACATGACGGTACCGACAAGGATGCCCGTGGTTGCCTGCGCGAGGAGCGTGGCTGCACACAAGAACACGGCGATCCCAAGGACGTTTCGAAGGGCCAAGCGCATGAGCACCTCCACCGATGAAGGGATTATTGAAATGAACAACGACTGCCATGATCGTACCATGTTCCAAAGACCCGAAGGAAGCCCCGGCGGCCTGCCGAGAGGCTGAACGCTTCCGACAGCGACTTCAGGCACGCCTCGGCGGCGAGGCTGCACGCGTCGCTCCGGCCCTCCTTGCCGAGGAAAGAGACATCATCAGATTGAAAATGCACAGGTGATTTTGAGGAGCACTGTTCCCAGGGACGATGACATTGCTTTAGGAACTCTGGGTCCTCGTCTCACGGATGGCGACGGAGATTCCAGGGATGAGCTCAAGCCTGATGTATCAGCCTACAGTTACATTCAGATGTTTCCATCAGATCCTATTATCCTGTTCCCTGGCAGCTCCATCTCCGCGCTTGTTTCCGACGCGGGCCATATTGTGCTAGGATAGACAGCGTACCCGACATCCGCGAAGTCCAAGCACTTCCCCCCGCAAGAGATGTAACCAAGGGAGCGTTCACATGAGCACAGGCCGATTCACGACCGCACGGTTGCAGGTCGCCGCAGCGATCGCATCGCATCGCCCCGCTTCGGGGATCCGACAGCCCAGCCTCGTCAGCAGCCGGTCGCGGGCGCCGCTGGTGTTGGCGCTGGCTCTGTGGGCAGCCGCCCTTTCGGGTCTCGCGCAGGCGCAAACCGCGCCCTGGCTGTACACCGACCGCGCCACTTACGTGGCCGGCGACACCGTGCTCATCACGGGACGGGACTTCGCTCCTGGCGAGGTGACGCTGCAGGTGACGCACGCCGGCGGCGGAAACGAGCCCGACATGGGCCACGAGCCGCAGACGGTTACGGTGCAGGATGACGGGACCTTTACGGCCCATTGGAGCCTGCGCCTGACGGATCTGTCGGGTCCGGACTTGGTGGTGACGGCGGTCGGTGACCCACAGGGCGACGCCGTGCCGGCGCATTTCTCGCGTGTGGCGGTCGTGGCCACCGACAAGGGTGATTATCAGCCGGGCGAAACGGCCGTCATCACGGGCTGGGGCTTCGCGCCGAACGAATGGGTGATGCTGCAGGTGGCGCACGTCAACGGCCTGGCGGACGGCAACGGCCACGAGCCGTTCTACGCGCTCTCCGACGAAGCCGGCAACGTCACGGCCACGTGGTACGTGGACCCCGACGACTCCATCGGCAGCTATCTCCAGCTCACCGGACTCGGGGAGAGCTCCGGCGTCGCCGGCAGCGCGACGTTCTGGGATCTTGGAGGCGGCTCGGGCTCAGTCGGTCTGACCACCTCGGGAAGCGCCTATACCCAGGACTTCAATACCCTCGCCAATGCCGGGACGGCGAACAACATCACCATCAACGGCTGGTACCTCAATGAAACGGGCTCGAGCGCGAGAAACAACGGCCAGTACGCCGCCAGCACCGGCTCGGATACCGGCGGTGACGTCTATAGCTTTGGAGCCACAAGCAACACAGAACGCGCTTTTGGCACGCTCTTCAGCGGTACGTTGACTCCCGTCATCGGCGCACAGCTCACGAACAACACCGGCGGCACCATTACTTCCCTCGACGTTTCCTATACCGGCGAGATGTGGCGCGCCGGTGTGACCAACCGGAACGCTGCGGACCGTCTCGATTTCCAGCTCAGCACCAATGCCACCAGCCTGGCGAACGGCACCTGGGTCGACTACAACGGTCTCGATTTCAACAGCCCCAATCTCAATACGACCGCCGGGCTCCTCAACGGCAATGCAGCGGGGAACCAAGCCGTCCTCAGCTTTACCATCACCGGCTTGAGCATTCCGAACGGCGCCTCCTTCTGGATCCGCTGGAACGACCTCGACATCGCCCCGGGTGCAGATGACGGCCTCGGAGTGGACAATTTTTCGATCACGCCGTACACCTCCGTCGTGCAGCCCAATCTGACCGTCACGGACGTCTCTGCCAACGAAGGGAACGCCGGCACCACGTCGTTCGATTTCGTGGTGAATCTCTCGTCGCCGGCCGGTCCGGGCGGCGTGACGTTCGACATCGCCACGCAAGACGCGTCCGCCGCTTCACCAGGTGATTTCGCGGCCAAGCTCTTGACGAGCCAGACCATCCCTGCCGGGAGCTCCAGTTACTCCTTCAGTGTTCTGGTCAATGGCGACGTCGTCACGGAAGCGAACGAGACCTTCTTCGTCAACGTGACCAATGTGACCGGCGCCGTGGTGGCGGACGGCCAGGGTCAGGGAACGATCGTCAACGACGACACTGCCGATGCCGCCCCGGCGGTTGTCAGCACCTTCCCGGCCAACGGCTCTACGACCTTCCCCACCGGTTCCAATCTCACCGTCACCTTCAGTGAGCCGGTCAACGTGTCCGCATCCTGGTTTACGCTGGCCTGTTCCACGAGCGGGACGGTTGCCACCACCTTCAGCGGCGGACCCACCACCTTTACCCTCGACCCGGGCGTCACGCTGGCTCACGGCGAGACCTGTACATTGACCGTAGTGGCGAACCAGGTCAACGATCAGGATGGCAACGATCCGCCGGACCAGATGGCCGCCAACGTGGTGGTTGGTTTCAAGGCATACGACGCTTGTTCCGACTACACTCCGATCTATGCTATTCAGGGCAGCGGAGCCTCGGCCGCGATCACCGGCAACGTTTCCACCAAAGGCGTCGTGGTCGGCGACTTTGAAGGGACAGCCGCCACCTCCGGTTTCTATCTTCAGGACTTGACAGGCGACGGCGACGCGGCCACCTCGGACGGCATCTTTGTCTTCAGCGGCTCGAGCAATCTCGTGAGCGTGGGGCAGGTGGTGCGCGTCACCGGCTTTGCCCGTGAGCGTTTGAACCAGACCACGATCAACGGCTCCAACAGCAACACTGCGGCGGTGCCGGCGGCGAACATCGTTCAGTGCGGCACCGGCTCTGTTGCGCCGGTCGACGTGACGTTGCCCTTTGCCGACGCAAATGTCCCCGAACGTTACGAGGGCATGCTCGTTCGCTTCCCGCAGGCACTGGTCATTGCGGAATACTTCAACTACGACCGCTTTGGCGAGATCGTCCTGGCCCAGCCGCTCACCGGTGAGACCCGCCCCTTCACCGGCACAGCCATCGACGAGCCTGGACCGGCGGCGAATGCCCGCACCGCCGCCAATGCGCTGAGCCGCATTACTCTCGACGATGTGCAGAGCGCACAGAACCCATCGACACTGCGCCATCCGAACGGGCTCCCGTTCTCGCTCAGCAACCGCTTCCGCGGCGGTGACACGGTCGCGAACGCCATCGGCGTGCTCGGCTACGACTTCAGCCTCTATCGCATCATCCCGACCGGGCCGGCAGACTACACTGCCACGAATCCGCGGCCGGCATCGCCCGAACCGGTGGGCGGGACCATCCGCGTCGCCACGATGAACACCCTCAACTTCTTCGTCACGGCTGATTACCCGACGGGAGATCCGTTGGACAACAAGTGCGGTCCGGCCAACAACCAGGAATGCCGCGGCTGGGACAGCGATCAGGTCGATGAGCTCACCCGCCAGCGCGATAAGCTCCTGACCGCCCTTGCCGGTCTCGGTGCCGATATCATCGGCTTGAACGAGCTGGAAAACTCGACCGGCGTCGAGCCGCTGGCCAGCATTACGTCTGGATTGCCCGGCTACGCGTACATCAATACCGGGACGATCGGCACGGACGCGATCAAGGTAGGCCTGATCTACAGACCCGCCGTCGTTACACCGGTCGGAGCTTTCCAACTGCTGACGTCGGCCGTGGATCCGCGCTTCATCGACACCAAGAGCCGCCCGTCGCTGGCGCAGACCTTCGAAGTCAATGCCACCGGCGCGCGCTTCACCGTGGCGATCAACCATTTCAAGTCCAAGGGCTCAGGCTGCGACGACGTCGGCGACCCGGACCTGCTGGACGGTCAGGGCAACTGCAGTCAGACCCGTCGAGCCGCCGCGGAAGCCTTGGTCGACTGGCTTGCCACCGACCCAACCGGCAGCGGCGATCCCGACTTCCTCATCCTGGGCGACCTGAACTCCTACGCCCAGGAAGACACGCTCGACGAGATCAGGGCCGGTTCCGACGACACCGCCGGCACCAACGACGACTTCACCAACCTGATTGATCAGTTCCATGGCACCTTCGCCTACTCGTACACCTTCGATGGTCAGGCGGGCTACCTGGACCATGCGCTCGCGAATGCAAGCCTGTCGGGACAGGTGACCGGCGCGGCGGACTGGCACATCAACTCCGATGAGCCGGATATTCTCGACTACGACACGTCCTTCAAGCCGCCCGCGCAGGATGCGCTCTACGAGGTGAACCCCTACCGCACCTCGGACCATGACGCCGTCGTGGTCGGGCTCGTTCCCAACGCGCCTCCCACTGTGGCTGCAGGCGGACCGTATTCCGCTCCTGAAGGCGGCTCGACCACGCTCACGGCGAGCGGTTCCGACCCCAACGGCGACAGCCTCACCTATGCCTGGGACCTCGACAACAACGGCTCCTTCGAAACCAGCGGACAGAGCGTCTCCTTCAACGCCGCGCTGCTGGATGGGCCGAGCAGCTACACCGTCAAGGTGCGCGCAACGGATCCTGGCGGGATGTCAGCGGTGTCGTCCGCGACCGTGAACGTGACGAATGTCGCGCCGACCGTCGGCGCTTCGTTTGGCGCCGGCAGTATCAGCTGCGGTCCGAACAATGCGACCCTCACCGTCACCTTCAGCGACCCCGCCGCGGCCGATACGCACAGCGCCGTGATCAACTGGGGCGATGGCAACACCCAAACCGTCAACACGGCGACCAGCCCCCTTGTGCTCTCTCACACCTACGCGGCAGCAGGAAATTACACCGCCACCGTCGGCGTCAGCGATGACGATGGCGGCACCGGGAACGCGACGGCCAGCATCCTGGTGAAGCTCAACACCAGCGGCTTCCTGCAGCCGATCAACGCGGATGGGACGAGCGTGTTCAAGTACAACAGCACCATCCCGGTCAAGATCAGGTTCACGAACTGCGATGGTTCGACCCTGGCGGACCTTGCTCCGACCCTCAGGCTCACCATGATCTCTGGAGCCACGCCCGGTCTGCAGATCAATGAGCCCACCTCCAGCAGCGCGGCGGATACGACGGGGGTGATGCGCTTCAGCACGGACCAGTACATCTACAACCTGGCTTCGAAGCCTTTGCCCGATTCCTCTGCGACGTATCTCATTACCGTCACCACTCCATCCAACGGTCAGACCTTCACGGTGCAATTTGGTATGAGACCCTGATCATCATGGGTGAGACGTTGCCTGGAGAAGGCTGGTGCCTACCAGCCTCCTCCAGGCAGCGGGATCGTAGCGACCGTTGATCTACCTCGACACTTCGGTCTAACCGGACCGGATTCACTCCGCGGGAGGGGTGAGTGGCGTCGAATCGTGTCGGACGAGCACTGGCAACGTGCGGCGGGCGCGGACCCTCCACAACCAATAGAACATCGCGCCAAACAACAGCAGGATCGGCAGCGCGCGCATCGGCCCACTCGTGAATGGCTCCGGGAGGATTTTTGCCACGCGCTCGCGGATCGAGAAGAACGATCCAGCCGCGATGAACAGCGCGAAGCACATGCGCCACAGATGGCGGGCCAGGCGCGGCCCACCGCGCGGCAGGCCGAATCGCATAATGCGCACGTCGCCGATGGCCGCCAGGATCATGACCGTGGCGAGGATGAAGGACATCACACCGATCGTGCGAGACGGGACGCCGCCGGGGGAAAGGCCAGGGCTGTTGAAGGACTTGACGCCACCCACAATCGAGCCGAGCGCGAGTCCGACCACGACCGCCAGAGCGGTACCATTGATCCTCCGCGTCCATTGCGACACCGGGCGGACGGTCGTCAGCGCCGTGCCGACAAAGTAGGCCGTCATCAAGCCGGTGAATACATTTCCGTCGGTGGGACTCTTGAGAAACCCCAGGATCGAGGCGCTGAAGCCCATGACGAGCATGGCGTAGACGAACAGCAGCCCACTGCGGCGGTGGATGGTCCCACCCTTCTTCACGACCAGAGCGACGGCACCGAGAACAATGGCGAGCCCGCCTGCGGCAATGTGGATCGGTAGGAGCAGGTGCATAGCCGTCATTATAGCGAGGCTTTGCTGAACGGCCGCTGAACGGCCCGTGGGGCCGGGTCCCGGCGACGCGGTTCGCGCCTTTCCCGGCTGTACGAACGCAGGGTGCCGGGTCAGAATCCGCCTCGTCAACCTCGACGCTCCGGCGGACGCCAGTGCCGCGGCGTAATCTCCTCCTCAGCGCCACGATGCATCCAACATCGACACGGCCCTACTGGACCACGAAACCGGGGCAACTTCACCTATCTGACTGGAACCTATCTGGACGGCCCAACGGGCCGGGAGAGCTCAGCCCAGGGCTGAGGCCGTAGGCCGATGCCCTGGGTCACAGGCCCCATAGTCATGCGGCCTGTAAGGCCGCGAGAGCTTCAATCCCCACACATAGCGCTCATCAAACTCGACCTCATAGGCTTTGAGGAATGTACGGAGCTCCTCTTGAAACGACTTGACTCGGTGATGCTCGCGTTGGTTGCGGATGTAGCCCCGAACGTCTTCGACTTGCGATTGGCTCACCGAGAAGGCCCCGAATCCCGCCTGCCAGAAGAAGCTCGCGAACTGCGGGCCGGGGCAATGTGGCTTGAGATTGCGGATGTTTGTTTAGTCCCGCGCCCGGATCGCCAACCTCATCTGCCAGATCGAGGAGACCGCGGCAGCCGAGAGGACGAAAAGGGTGTGGAGCCTCCCGGCGTAGAGCAGATCCTGGCCCAGGATCCGGAGACCCGTCCCGAAACTCTGGCTTCTTGCCTGGATAGACAGCCGAGCGGTCGACACGGCCGAAGCTTGGTCGCGGCATCCCTGGGAAAAAACAACTCCGGTCCGTCTCCAAGAGAGAACGTTTGAGGAGGACTGAACGATGCCTATTACCCTTTCGCAGCTACACGATCTGATGGACGCCCACACCTCGAAGCGAGAGGTCGGAGTGGCGTTCAGCATCAAGTTCTTGCTGGAACAGATAACAGAGCAGGTCCGGCGCGCACAGGCAGCAGCCCAAGCTCTAAGCTTTCCTACTGCCCTGCCCAAGATTAATGCCACACTGAAGCTCGATACCTCCTCCCTTCGCATCGACCTTGTCGGCTCGGATATCACGCTCTCCGGATTCCAGCCCACCGTCGTGCTAAAGGAGCCACTCGCCACCCAGCGCCCTTATAACAAAATCCGCATGGATTTCGATCCGGTAACATTGCGGATCGATACCGGAGAGTCCGGCGAAGAGCTGCTTCGCCTCTACGTGACTACGGCAATCCCTACCTTCAACGTGCTTCCGGGATCGCCCGACGCTGCGGTAATTGCCGATAATGGCATGACCCTGGCGGAATACACAGCTCGCGAGAACGCCGCTCTTGCAGCATTTCTGGCAGTCGACGTGCTCTTTGAGTTCGTCGGATCTCTTCCCTTACCCAAGGTGATCTCCGCCATGCGGACTATCGGCATTGATCGCCCCTACAATGTAAGACTCGACTCCGGATACGTGCTGGTAAGCGGCAGACCGCGCACGCTGGCCGACCACGCCTGCGAGTGTGGCCCTGGCGCCGGCCTGATCATTGAGTCGAAGACAACCTTTCACCCTGCATCGAGCGGCGGGAGCTTCGAGCATAACCGCACCGCCCAACGGGTGACGGTTCCCTCGCCCGCGCCAGATATTGATCCATCTCTCGCCTACTACTATCCGCGATCGACCAGTTTCGAAGTCCTTGCCGATTCAGTAGTCGGCCCCGGGATTGCCGCCTCGGACAGCGGCCAGGCCTTGATGTTCCACTGGTTCTACCAGGCCTTCGCGCGCCCGCGCTCCATTCGGGTGACATTGAATACCGCCCCGCCAGCCCTTATCGTCGACGCACCCATGGATGTCGGAGGAGGCGCCGGCGTCTCGATGAAGGTAGGTTGCGTAAGTGTCCCGCTCCTCCATTCTCTCGTCCGCGGTTCGGTCGATCCCTGCACGTTAAAAGTGGAATTCACCATCGTCGAAACCGGGAGCGGCCCCGCGATCGTTGCCTATGCCAGCCTGGAGGCCCGGGTTGAGGTCGAGTTCTTCAGCCCGCCAATGATCGATATCCTTCTCAACATCCTCATGGGATCGATCGGGAATCGACTGGTCGCACAGGAGCTTGGCCGCATGGCCAATCGCCTTTCCTTCCGGCTCGTCGATCTAAATGAGCTGGCTTTGGAGGCGCCGTTCGGATGGCTTCTCCGGGAAAGCGTGCGGCCGGAGAGCGCACTCCTCAGCTTCAATCCGAATCAAGGCTGACGATTGGCGGATCCTCGCCAGAACTGGAAGCAAAAGTCTTTTGGGTGAAAAGAGTGAACCGGCTAATCCAGGTTACCCTTACCACAGTCTCAGGCTTAAAGTGATGGTCATCGCAAGCAGACGCGAAGCGCGGAGGATATATGAAAAAGGTCTTATTGGCTCGCCAGTGCTCTGGATGGTTCGTGCCGATGCTTCTAATCTTTGGGATACAAGTTTACGGGCAGGAGCCGCTGCCCCCAGGCAAGGTCAGAGAGGAAGCCGCCGCTTCCGGAAAGCGGCCCCAGATGTATGAGGAGGTCAAACGTATCAGCCGCCCCGGATTCCCACTCATGGAAGCGAGTGAGCCCGAGCTCGCAGCGGAAGTTATAAAGACGGAAGCCGTACCTGTCCTCAAGCAGCAACTGGGGTTGGGCCCGGCCTTCTCGCTCGAGCCGAAAACCGCTCTTCTCGCCGGCAACACGTGGATCATCACCTATTCGATCGAATATGAAAACATCCCCTTGTCCGACTCCAGCTCAGCCGCGATCCTCTTCGGCGTCGCCGAGGACTCGGCGGCATCGATTCGGGCGCGCAACATACCCAGAGCGGGAGTCGATGCGACGGCTCCGACTGTAACAAAGGCGATGGCTGTGGAAGCCGGTAAGAAGCGTTCCGCCCAGCTTCTTGGCTTGCCTGGGGTTGAGGCCTTGGAGGCAAGCGAACCGACCCTGGTGTTCGAGCCCGGAGATACCAAGGAGAGCAAAGCCAGCCTCTGCTGGTCGTTCACGGTGGCTTTGGATCACGCGGAGACTCCGCATAAGTATCTGTACTCGGTGAAGGCGGCAGGCGAGCCGCTTATTTTGCGAGAACAGGCGCTCGTGCAGTACGATGGAAAGCATGCGGGAAGAGTGGTGGGACCGTACTGGACAACCACGCCCGTGGACACAGCAGGCACGATTTTCCTTCCCTTCCTCACCATCACGCGTGATGGAGGAGACATGTCGGCCGCCGACCAAGATGGGAAGTACAGTTTTGTAGGAATGGGGCCGACCAGCATCAGGGCCGAGTTGAGGAGCTCGGCCTTTGAAATCCGAAATGACTCCTCTTCGGTTAGCCAACTAGTAGCCTTGGCAACTGGGGATGATACTGCGCCCATCGATCTCAGTTTCGTCGGAAGCAAGGAGCACGAGATCGCACAGACAAGTGCCTACTATTGGGCACAACAGGCTCGGCAGTTTGCGAGTCTAGCGCTTAAACCAAATGACCTTATACCGGTCACTATCGTCGTCAATGCTCAGGGAACCTGTAACGCTATGTTTATCGCTCCGAGCCAGATGCGGCTCTTTCGGGGCGGAAAGGATGTCTCTGATCCGACCAAGACCTGTGTCAATCGCGCGTACGCGGATACTATCTTTCACGAATATGGTCATGGCGTCGACTTTGCAGCGGGAGGCTATACCGATTCCGCGTACTCCGAAGGATTCGGTGATGCAATGGCCATCCTGTTCACTCACTCGGAATGTTATGGCCGTAATACGCGAGGCACGGGAACGTGCCTGAGGCACGCGGAAAACAATCTCCTCTGGCCCAGCTCGGGCTTGGAGATCCACGAGAAGGGAAGGATCTACTCTGGCTTCGTATGGGCGCTAGTTCAAAACCTTAGGGACCAAGGATTATCGGAATCGGCGGCGTATGACCTAGTCCGCAGGCTCGTCCTAGCTGCGGCAGTCCTCAATCCCGACGACATCCAGCACGCGGTCGAGTTAACACTAACGGTAGATGACGATGATGGTGATCTCTCAAACGGGACGCCTCATATCGCCTCGATCCGAAGGGCCGCTGAGAAGAAAAATCTTTGGAAGTCTTCGTGGGGTCAGCCGTGATCGCGGCCCTTGTTTTTCTGATGGGCGCCCTTGCGATGCAGGGAACGGTCATGCTTCATGCGCAGGATAACGAGCCTTGGAATTCGCCTCACGTCGCGAAGGTGATTGCGGAAGGGTGTTCACAGGAGCCAATCCAACGAACGCAGAGCGGCTTTCGCGTCAGAGGCAAGGCCGGCATCGTTACTGCGCTTCATGGTGTGGCAGGATGCCGGCAGATCAGCGCGATTCCAGGAGGAGGACAACCCGCAATCACCGAGCTGAGCATCGAGGAAGTGGATGTGGGCCGTGACGTGGCACTGCTGCAGCGAATGGCAGCGCCGCTGGAGCCAACTGCCGGTTTAGACTGGGAGCCGGAGCTGCGCTACGACGGTCTCTCCGTGATCGGCTATCCGTACGGAATTCCCAGCCAGCTCCGCTCACGTCAACTGCAGCTCCGCGAGCCTCCAAAAGTAGCGCTGCGAGATCTGCTTCCGCCTTCGACCCTAGAAGCCCTGAGGCCGCGCAACAGCCCGGACGTTTCGATCCAGGTGCTGAGCATTGAGGGACACATCATGGCCGGACATTCCGGAGCTCCGCTCCTCAACGCCTCCGAGCGCGTCGTCGGAATTGCCAACGGTGGTCTCAAGGGCGGCTCCACCGGGCTGACCTGGGCAATCCCCTGGACATCGATCGAGTGGAAGCCGGTGGCATTAGCCACCGCAGATCTCGCGAGAATTGCTGATCTCCTGCCACCGGTGGTCTTCACGTTTCCGGGGAATGCCGAAATTCCGGGAGAGGATGGCGACATTCAGAGGGTGGACATCGTTTTGGTGAGTTCTGAGCAGGTGGTTGAGTCCATCAAGACTCGCCAGGTCGCGGAGGTCAAGGACGATCATCCTGTCGTCGCCGCCCCTCACAGCAGGAACTACGAGATCTATCTGGATGCAGATGCAGGAGCCCTCTTCACTGGATGCCGCTTCGATGCAAGCTTTGCGCTGAGTGACTCTGGACGGTCGTGCAACGTGACGAGCGAGGGCAAGCAGATCGTTCTGCGCTTCACTCTCGAAAGCGGACCGGTCTACGATAGATATCGTGGAATGCTCGAAGGGACTCTCGTGGGTATGCAGAGACGCGTCCTACCCAGGCAGAGCGTCACCCTAGAAAAGCAGATCTCGACCCATCGCAGATCGGACTACCTGCTGTCCTTGCCAGCGGATTTTGACGTGGCCAGAGTTCAGGAGGTACTGATCACCCAGGGGCCTGATCGCGTCATTGCCCAAGGCGGCCTAGGCCAGGCGTTGGCAGCCGCCGACGCCCTCCACGAGTTTCGCTTAGTCTACAGCAACAACGTACTGATATTGACAGTGGCGCCGCGCTACTGAAGGAAGGAACCCGCCTCTGAGGATCAGGCCGCTCTCTAACGCCAAGCGCCCGGTTACTCAAGCTGCTGCTGAAGAGAGAACTCCCTCCCCCGAGAACCCCAAGTTCTCCCCTCTCCGCCTCCTTCTGAGTTCGTAACCCAGCATCCAAAGGGGTGGACTTCTGGTGTAGAGCAAATCCTGGCGCAGGAGCCCGAGAAGGAACACCATTTAAGATAGTTTACATGCCAGCGTGGCGATCAGCTGCAAGCCTTTCTCCCCCCTTGACCTCCCCCCACCCACCCATGCATCATCTCCCTACCAGACGCACCACAGACGTTGAGCCTCTTCCCCCAAAGGCCTGCCGCCCACCGGCCCCTTCGAGGTTTGAGGCGTCAAGGAGAACGGCGATGCCGAATGAGTCTCTTGCAAAAACTCTGAGTAAGTGGCGGCTTCGCGTTGGGTCGATGCTCGAGCACTTGGACGAGATCCCGCATCTGGGGGCGCAGATCTCGCGGCTCGAAATGCTCCTGGCTCGGGCGAACGATTTGATGACCCAGCAGGCGGCTCTGATGTCTCAGAAGCAGGAGGTCTCGAAGGCTCTCGCCGAGGTCATCGTCGAAGGCCGGAAGGTCATGTCGTTCCTGGATGCCGGAGTGCGCCTGCACTATGGGCATCGCTCGGAGATGCTGGTTGCATTCGGGCAGCAGCCTTTCCGCGGTCAGCGCCGCGTTCGCCTGGTCGGGCCCGACGGCCGGCCGATCGAGTAGGGCTCGACGCGGTCTCTCCTTCCAAGCTCTCCTCTCCGGCTCGCGCCGAATCTCTTCCCTGTCTCAGTCGTCGCGTACGCCGCCTCCCCTTCGCGGTTCCGGCTCTCCGGGATCGGAGTCCGGCTCCGCGGTACGGCCGTACCGTTGAGCCGTACGGGTGTACCGCCGCGCCGTACGGGCGTACGGCTGAACGGTACTGGCGAACGGCGGAGCGGTCCACCAGTACGGCTCTGCCGTTCGGGCGTACGGCTCAACGGTACTTGAGTACTGTAGAACGGTACGGGCGTACGGCTGCACCGTCCTGGTGGACCGTTCAGCCGTACTGAAGTACGGCTCGATGGGGAGGGCGTACCGTTGATCCGTACGGGCGTACGGTTGAACGGTACGGGAGAACGGCTCAGCCGTACTGGAGTACGGATCGACGGGGAGGCCGTACGGCTGAACGGTACTCCAGGATGGTTGAGCCGTACGGGCGTACTTGGCGGCGGTACGGCGGAACGGTTGAGCGGTACTGGAGAACGGCTCGACCGTCCTCGAGTACGGTGCTCCCGTACGGGAGGACGGCGCTGCGGTACTGGAGGACGGCGCTGCGGGACGGGCGTACGGCTCGGCGGGACGGGAGTCCCGTTGCGCCGGACGGTCGTTCCGCGCAACGGGACTTGGAGCTATCTCGTCGCTTCCCGATGATCCGCCGTCTCTTCCGTTCCGGCCGGCTCGGGCCGGCTTCCCGGCTTCTCGGGCGGGGCGGCTCCGGAACGGCAGGCGGGGCACTCGTGCGGAGGGAAGGACGGGAGGTCGAGCTCCAGGAGGGAGCGAAAGGGGACGTCGAAGGGGTCCCTCCCGACCGTGCGGTCGATGATCGCTCCGATCGCCACGACGCGGGCTCCGCGGCCGGTGGCGAGGGCGGCGGTCTCCAGGGTGGAGCGGCCGGTGGTGACGACGTCTTCGACGATCACCACGCGCTCTCCCTGGCGGATCGTGAAGCCGCGGCGCAACCCCATCTCGTCTCCCTTGCGCTCGGTGAAGCGGAAGGGGACGCCCAGCGAGGTGGCGACCTCGTGGCCGATGATGACTCCGCCCAGGGCCGGGGCGAGGACCGAATCGGGATGGTACTGGCGCAGCTCTTGGGCCAGCTCCTCCCCCACTCTGCGGGAACGCACAGGATCTTCCAGGAGCAGGGCGCACTGGACGTACGCCCCCGAATGGAGGCCCGAGGAGAGCAGGAAATGCCCACGGCGCAGCGCGCCGCTTTCCTCGAGCAGTCGCAGGATCAGCTCCCTCCGCTCGTCAAGGTTCACGGGGTGGCTCCTCTCGATGGATGTCGTACTGGTCGAGCTTCTTATAAAGGTTGCTGCGGGGTGTGTCGATCGCCGACGCGGTCTGGGTGACGTTCCAGTTGTTCTCTTCCAGCTTGTGGAGGATGAACATGCGCTCCGAGAGATCACGGAACTCCCGCAGCGTCTCGACGGCCATCAGCGCGCTCGACAGCTCGGGCCGGGTGCCGCCGGTGGCAGTGATCACGTCCTCGCGGACGACTTTCTCTCCCGGGGAGAGGATCAGCAGGCGCTCGACCAGGTTCTTGAGCTCCCGCACGTTCCCCTTCCAGGGCAGGGATTTGAGGTGGGCCAGCGCCTCGGGGGTGAACTCCTTCGGCTTGTAGTTGTTCTGCTCGCCGTAGCGGCGCACGAAGTAGTCCACCAGGACGGAGACGTCCTCGAGGTGCTCGCGGAGCGCCGGCGTGCGGATCGGGATGACGTTCAGCCGGTAGAAGAGGTCTTCGCGGAAACGGCCGGCCGCGATCTCTTCTTCGAGGTTGCGGTGCGTTGCGGCGACCACCCGGACGTCGACCAGCGCCGTGCGCTCGGCGCCGACCGGCTCGACCTCGCCGCTCTGCAGGACGCGGAGGACCTTGGCTTGGGTGCGGGCCGACATGTCGCCGATCTCGTCGAGGAAGATGGTGCCGCCGTCGGCGGCGACGAATTTGCCGATCTGGCGGCGGACCGCGCCGGTGAAGCTCCCCTTCTCGTGCCCGAACAGCTCGGACTCGATGAGGTCCTCGGGGATGGCCGCGCAGTTGACCTGCACCAGGGGGCGGTCCCGCCGCGGCGACTGCCGGTGGATGGCGCGGGCGACCAGCTCCTTGCCGGTGCCGCTCTCGCCGGTGATGAGGACGGTCGCGGGGGTGGGCGCGGCTTTCTCGATGGTCTCGCGCAGGCGGCGCACGGCGGGCGCGCTGCCGATGTATTCGTCCAGCTCCGGGCGCGCGACGATGACGTCGGTCTTCAGGCGCTGCGTTTCGACGGCGTTGCGCAGGGCGACGAGCACGCGCTCGCGCTGGAGGGGCTTTTCGAAGAAGTCGTAGGCGCCGCGGCGGGTGGCCTCGACCGCGGTCTGCAGGTCGGCATGGCCGCTGATCATCAGCACCGGCATGTCGTATCCCCGCTCGCGGAAGGCCCGCAGCAGATCGAGGCCGTCCATTTCCGGCATCTTGATGTCGAGGATCACGGCATCGGGGAGGCGCTCGCCCACCTTGGCCAGGGCCTGGGGTCCGCCCCCGGCCTCGTCCACCCGGTACCCCTCGTACTCCAGGATCATGCGCAGGCTGTCACGGATCGCGGCCTCGTCATCCACCACCAGGACGGAGGCGCGGAAGCTGTCGGTATTCCTCGGCATCACCATGCAGTCTAACAAGAAAACGGAAGAGCCCTCACCTCCGGCGCCCCGGGTTTCAACCCGGGGCTATGAAAAGATGCCGTCCCTGGCGGGACGGAGACGCCTCGGTGCGCTCCCCCGTCCCGCCAGGGACGGCATTTTGGGGTAGCCCCGGGTTTCAACCCGGGGCTGGCACCCGCGGCTGGCACCCGGGGCGGTCCCTGGGTCTCCACCCGGCCTTACGGCACCTGCACCACCGCGAAGAACGGCTGGCTCTGGCCGTTGCGGCCTATGTTCTGGACGTAGAAGCGCAGGTAGGACTTGGGCTTCGTCGCCTTGACGATCTCCTCGAAGTCCGCGACGCTCCTGATCTCCTGGCCGTTTACCTCGGTGATGATGCTGCCGGGCCGCACGGCCTGCTCGTAGAGCGGGCTGGTCGGCGTGACGTTGCTGATCAGGACGCCGGAGACGTCGTCGGGAATCCCGTGCAGGGAGCGCAGGTTCGCCGACAGGTCCTGGTACTGCAGGCCGAGCCAGCCGATGCCGGACTCACCCTCGGCCGGGCTCGTTTCGGCGACCTCGTCGTCCTCCGGGCGCTCGCCCAGCTTGACCTCTCTCTTGGTGATCTTGCCGTCGCGCCAGACGTCGAGTGTCACGGTGCTGTTCGGCTCCTTGGCGGAGACGTATCCAATAAGGTCGCGGGTCTGCTTCACCTTGACCCCGTCGACCGAGAGGATGATGTCGCCGTGGCGGAGGCCCGCCTTCGCGGCCGGGGTGCCGCTCTCGACCGCACCGACCAGGGCGCCTTCGCCCGCCTCGAGGCCGAACGCCTGCGCCTGCTCATAGCTCAAGTTGCCGATCTGGACGCCCAGGTAGCCGCGGCTGACCGATCCCTTCTCGCGGAGCTGGGGCAGGATCTGCTTCAGGGTGTCGACCGGCACGGCGAAGCCGATGTTCTCGGCACCGTAGTTGATCGCGGTGGCGATGCCGATCACCCGGCCCTGCATGTCGACCAGGGGACCGCCGGAGTTGCCGAAGTTGATGGCTGCGTCGGTCTGAATGAAATTCTCGAAGGACACATCGCTGATGCCGATCGAGCGCCCCTTGGCGCTGACCACGCCGGTGGTGACCGTCTTGTCCAGGTTCAGCGGATTGCCGATGACCATGACCCAGTCGCCCACGCGGACGGACTCGCTGTCGCCGAGCTCCAGGTAGCGCAGGCTGTCGCCCGCGTTGATCTTGAGCAGCGCGATGTCGGTGGCGCGGTCGGTTCCCTTCACCTCGGCGGTGAAGTCGCGGTCGCCGAGATGCACCTTGACCTCGCTCGCCCCCTCGACGACGTGGTAGTTGGTGACCACCAGCCCGTCGCGGCTGATCACGAAGCCGCTGCCGCCGGCATCGGAGCGGAACTCTTCCGGCTGGCCCGGCTGCGGCTGCTGCTGGTCGCCAGGTCCGCGCCGGCGCGGACCAAAGAAGAACTCAAAGGGGTCGACACCATCGCGGCGGTCGCGTGGCCCCTTCTCGATCGTCGCCGCCTGGATGGACACCACGGCGGGATCGACCGCCTGGGCCAGGTCCGCGAAGCTCGGGATCACCGCAACTCCCGGCTTCGACGCGGCGACCTGGGTCGCAGAGAGCGGAGCCTGCGGATCCGCCGTACCGGGTAAGGTCAATTGCAGCCCTCCGGCGAGAACCATGCCGAAGATGACCGCGCCCAGCACCAATAGGAACGTAGCCAGGTTACGTTTACGGGTCGTGCTCATGACTGCTGAGATCTCCTTTCTTACCTCTTCCCTCTGGGTCATAAGCAAAGCACCTGCCATCGACATTCCAGAGGAGAGACGTCCCTCGTCCTTCCACGCAGACGCCATTTTGGCATAAATCGGGCGTGAAGGGGCCTGCCCGGTTGACGGGGACACCTCCCCGGGTTGAAGGATGACCCGGGGTGTCCTATACTGCAACGAGCCAGCTTGCCCCGACCGGCGACCGGTCGGTACGGAGTGGGCATGTTCTGCCCACTCTTTTTGTTGTAGGGGTAGCTGGCGCTCTCGAGACAAGGGAGGACGATGGGAGAGGGCACCAAAGGCGCCAGTGAGACGACGACCGCGAAGACGGTGGGCAGAGCGACCGGCTCGACAGCCGGACGGCTTGCCGAGATCCGTCCGGAAATCGAGTCGATCGCCGACGCCACTGGCTGTGAGCTCTGGCACGCCGAGTTGAAGGGTGGAACGCTTCGCCTGTTCCTCGACAAGCCGGAAGGCATCACGCTCTCCGATTGCGAGCACGTCTCCAAGCTGGTCTCGGCGTACCTCGACGTCGTGGATTTCGGCAAGAGCCGGTACGTGCTCGAGGTCTCGTCGCCCGGTCTCGACCGCCAGCTCTACCAGCCGCACCACTTCGAGCGGTTCGTGGGACACAAGATGCGGGTGACCGTGGAAGATCCCGCGACGGGAAAGCGCAGGACGGTGGTCGGCCGCCTCGAGACTTTCGAGCGGCCCGAGGGCGCGTCTGAAGAGGACGCGCGCGTGGTGGTGGCCGAGGAGCCGAAGGACGAGCGTCTCGAGGTGAAGGTCCGCGATATTCGCACGGCCCGATTAGAAATCGAGCTGTAGACAGACGATACGGAGAAGGAAAAAGAAGCCCATGCCTCAAGCACAAGCGGCAGATGTGAACTTGAACGAGATCCTGCGCCAGGTGGCGCGCGAGAAGGATATCGATCTGGATCGCTGGATCGGGGCCCTCGAAGACGCCATGGCGTCGGCGGCCAAGAAGCAGCACCGCATCAAAGAGCCGGTGCGCGCTCACCTGGACCGCGAGACCGGAAAGTTCGACGCCTTCATCGTCAAGAAGGTCGTCGAAGAGGTCGAGGATCCGCTCGCCGAGTGGAGCGTCGACGAGGCTCAGGATCACAAGCCTGGCGCGCAGGTGGGCGACGAGGTCCATCTCCCGATTCCGACCGACGGCCTGGGGCGGATCGCCGCCCAGTCGGCCAAGCAGGTGCTCTACCAGCGCGTCCGCGAGGCCGAGCGGGAGAACATCTACAACGAATACATCGACCGCGTGGGCGAGGTGGTCAACGGCACGGTCAAGCGCTTCGAGCGCGGCGACATCATCGTCGACCTCGGCCGGACCGAGGCGATCGTCCCCCGCATGGAGCAGGCCCGCCACGAGCGCTACAGCCAGGGCGAGCGCATCCGCGCGGTGATCGTCGACGTGCACAAGCAGCCCAAGGGGCCGCAGATCGTGCTGTCGCGGACCGATCCGCGCCTCCTGGTCAAGCTCTTCGAGACCGAGGTGCCGGAGATCTACGACGGCACGGTGGTGATCAAGAACGCGGTCCGCGCCCCCGGCGAGCGCGCCAAGGTGGCGGTCTACAGCCGCGAGCGCGACGTCGATCCGGTCGGCGCCTGCGTCGGCATGAAGGGCTCGCGCGTGCAGTCCATCATCCGCGAGCTGCGCGGCGAGAAGATCGACATCATCGAGTACAGCGACGACCTGGTGACGTTCGCGCAGAGCGCGCTCGCACCGGCCAAGATCACCCGCGTGTCGGTGACGCACCACGGCGAGGTGCCGCACCTCGACGTGATCGTGGAGGACGAGCAGCTCTCGCTGGCCATCGGCAAGCGGGGACAGAACGTCCGCCTCGCCTCGGAGCTGATCGGCTCCCGCATCGACATCAAGAGCGAGAGCGACGTCAAGGACGAGGTCGCCGACGCGCTGGCCCGCATGCTCCAGACCGCGATCAGCGGCGCGGAAGCCGCGGCCGCGGCAACCCCGGCGCGGCGGGAGGACATCACGTCAGTGCCCGGCGTCACGCCGGAGGTCGCCGCCGGGCTTCTCGAAGCCGGCCTCGACTCGGTCGACGCCCTGCTCGACGCCTCGCGCAGCACGCTCTTGGCGGTCGAGGGGGTCGACGAGACCCTGGCCGACCGGCTGGGGGACTGGGCGCAGGAGCAGTCGGCCAAGCGCGAGGCGGATGCCGCCGAGATCGGCAAGGCCTTCCGCGCGCCCGAAGCCGGCGGCGGCACGTCGATGGGGGACGAGGATTTCATGGCCGCGCTGAGCCGGGCCTTCCAGGAGAGCGAGCAGCAGCGGAGCACCACCACGGTGCAGTGGCCGGGGGAAGAGGACGCGGAGGAGCCGCCTGCCGCGTCCGACGAGGAGCCTCGCGAAGGCGAGTAATCCGCGCCAGCAATGCGGAGCCGGAGCCCGGGGGAAAGACCTCCGCGCGGGATCAATTTAGGGAGTGTTAGACAAGACTATGGGAAAGATTCGAGTGCAGGACCTCGCGAAGATGATGGGGATCTCCAACCAGGATCTCGTCTTCAAGCTGAAGTCCATCGGAGTGCGTGTCGAGGGCGATGACGCCGGCATCGACACCGACATCATCCAAGCGATCCTGCAGGGCAAGAAGCTCCCGCACCCGCGAGAGGTCATCCTGCGCGACGAGCCGGCGGCGCCGGCCCCCGTGTCCGACCCGGCCCGGCGCCGGGCTCCGGCCCCGGCCGCGCCACAGGCGCGCCGTCCGGCGGCGAATCCGCTGCGTCCGAACCGGCCGCGGACTCTGATCCAGAAGGTCGAGCCACGGATCCAGACGCTGCCGGCGTCGGAGCGTCCGCAGCCGGGGTTCCTGTCTCCGGAGGCGTCGATTGCGGACGTCGAGATGATGGAGCCGGTGGAACCGATCGAGGCGCCGGCGCCTCTCCATCAGGAGGAGGCGCGGCCCGTCCCGGTGACGCCCGAGCCGCCTCACGTGGAGGAACCGGAGCCCGCGCCTGCCATGGCGGCTGCCGCGACCACGCCGGCTCCGGCTCCCCCGGCGACGGCTCTGCCCAGCACCCCGGTGCGGCCCGCGACGGCTCCTCCCCCACCGCAGCGGCGCGATCAGAGCCCTCTGCCGCCCCGCCGCGACCAGGGCCCCCTGGGTCCGGGCCAGCGCCGCGATCAGGGAGCGCCTGGAGGTCCGGGAGGCCAGCGCCGCGATCAGGGCGGTCTGCCGCCGCGCCGCGACCAGGGAGGCCCCGGCGCTCCGCGCCAGGCCGGTCCGGGTGGCCCGGGCGGTCCGGGACCGCGCCGCGACGGCCCTGGCTATCCTGGGCAGCGTCCGAGCGGCCCCGGTGGCCCGGGCGGTGGTCCGGGCGGTCCGGGTCCCCGCCGCGACGGTCCGGGTTACAGCGCTGGCGGTCCGGGTGGTCCGGGACCGCGCCGCGACGGTCCGGGAGCGGGTCCGGGTGGTCCGGGACCGCGCCGCGACGGTCCGAGCGGTCCTCCTCTGCAGCGCCCTGGCCAGCGGCCTCTCGGTCCGCCCCAGCGCCGCGACAGCGGGCCGATGCGGCCGGGCGGTGGTCCGAGCGGTCCGGGAGGACCGGGCATGGGCCGGCCCGCCGGCCCCTCCACGCCGCTCACGACCGAGGATCTGAAGCGCCGGGCCGCCGAGCGGACCCAGGAGCAGATCGGCCGCGACAAGAAAAAGAAGGGCATCAAGAAGCCGGGGCCGCACGTCCTCGACGAGGAGGATCTGGCGGTCTTCAAGGGATCGATCAGCGACCTGGATGAAGAAGAGGATGTTGCGCTGAACGGCGCCAGCCGGCGCGGCCGGCGGGCGCAGCAGCGGAAGGAAGAAGTCGGCAAGCTCCTGACCTTCAAGGGCAAGGGCCGGCCGGAGGGCGCTGTGATGATCCGCGAGGGAATGACGTTGCGCGAGTTCGCCGACAAGCTCGGCGTGCGCGCCAAGGACCTGATGAAAGCGCTCTTCGACCGCGGCATCATGGCCAACATCAACCAGGTGCTGGAGCCCCATCTCGCCGAGCAGCTCGCCAAGGACCTGGGCGTCGAGGTGATGGTCGTCTCCTTCGAGGAGGAGGTGCAGCTCAAGGAAGAGCTCGCCGCCACCACCAAGGGAACCGACGTGGTCGAGGTCAAGGCCAAGACGAGCCGCGCTCCGGTGGTCACCATCATGGGCCACGTCGACCACGGCAAGACCTCGCTGCTCGACGCGATCCGCTCCTCCAAGGTGACGGAATCGGAGTTCGGCGGCATCACGCAGCACATCGGCGCCTATCACGTGGACGTCAACGGCCGGCAGGTGGTCTTCCTCGACACGCCGGGCCACGAGGCCTTCACGATGATGCGCGCCCGCGGCGCCCGCGTCACCGATATCGTGGTCCTGGTGGTCGCGGCCGACGACGGCGTCATGCCGCAGACGGTCGAGGCGATCAACCACGCGAAGGCGGCCCGGGTGCCGATCGTGGTCGCCGTCAACAAGATGGACAAGGCCAACGCCAACCCGGACCGGGTGAAGCGCGAGCTGTCCGACCAGGGTCTCCAACCCGAGGACTGGGGCGGCGACACCGTCATGGTGCCGATATCGGCGCTGCGTAGGGAGGGCATCTCCGAGCTGCTCGACATGATCCTGCTCACCGCGGACGTCCAGGAGCTCAAGGCGAGCCCCGAGATCCTCGGCCAGGGCGCCGTGCTCGAAGCCCGCAAGGAGGTCGGCCGCGGCATCGTGGCCACCGTCCTGGTGCAGAACGGCACGCTCCGCGTCGGCGACGTGTTCGTCTCCGGCGCCGCCTGGGGCCGCGTCCGCTCGATGACGGACGACCGCGGCCAGCGCATCAAGGAGGCGGGTCCGTCGACACCGGTCGAGGTCACCGGCTTCAACGACCTGCTGCCGAATGCCGGCGACCTGTTCCAGGTCGTGCAGGACGAGGCGCAGGCGCGGGGCATCGCGGCCTTCCGGCAGCAGGAGACGCGGGACAGGGAAATCTCCTCGGCGGCACCGGGTCGCAACATGTCGCTCGCCCAGCTCTTCAGCCGCATCCAGGAGGGTGAGGTCAAGGAGCTGGCGGTGGTCGTCAAGGCCGACGTGCAGGGCTCGCTGGAGGTGCTGCGCGACGCCCTGGGCAAGCTGTCGACCGAGAAGGTCAAAGTCTCGGTGCTGCACGCCGGCGTCGGCGCCATCTCGACGAACGACGTGCTGCTCGCTTCGGCCTCCGAGGCCCTGATCGTCGGCTTCAACGTCCGCCCCGAGCGGACCGCCGTCGACCTGGCCGAGAAGGAAGAGGTGGAGATCCGCCTGCACACGGTCATCTACGAGCTGCTGGACGAGCTCCGCAAGGCCATGACGGGCCTGCTCGATCCGACCTTCCGCGAAGTGGCGAGCGGCCGGGCCGAGGTGCGCGACACCTTCAAGGTGCCGAAGATCGGCACCATCGCCGGCTGCCACGTGATCGAAGGTGTCATCCCGCGGAGCGCCAGCGTGCGGCTCCTGCGCGACAACCGGGTGGTCTACGACGGCAAGATCGCATCGCTCCGGCGCTTCAAGGACGACGCGTCCGAGGTGCGCACCGGCTTCGACTGCGGTATCGGCCTCGAACGGTTCCAGGATTTCAAGCCCGGCGACATCATCGAAGCCTACGTGCGCGAAGAGGTCGCGCCGGTCCTGTAATACAGTAGAAGGGTTGTCCTCCCCGCTCCCCGCCGCGGGAGCCGGGGAGAGGCTCATTTGAGAGATTGAAATGATCGTTGGAATCTCCAGCTTCGAGCTCCACCTGCCCGGGAGCCGCAGCCTGAAAGACAAGCGGCGGGTCGTGAAATCCATGGTGGAGCGCATCCACCAGCGCTTCCGGGTGTCGGTCGCCGAGACCGCCTTCCACGACCTGCACCAGCGGGCGGAGATTTCGATGGCGGCGGTGACCAACCGCGAAGCGGAGATGGAGAACCTGATGGAAGAGATTCACCGCCTCGTGGAAAGCGAGCCCGAGGCGTTCCTGACCCGCTGGGATCCACAGATCCTGGAGGGCGCGCAATGAAGCACCGCAACGACCGCATCGGCGACCTCGTACGCGCCGAATTGAACGACCTGCTGCTCCGGCACGTGCAGGATCCGCGCATCCGGCTGGTCAACGTGACCTCGGTCGAGGTCACTCCGGACCTGCGGAGGGCATTGGTCAAGGTTTCGGCGCTCGGCACGGACGAGGAACGGCAAGGGGCCATCGATGGTCTGCGCCACGCCAAAGGATTCCTGCGCACGGAGCTGGCTCACCGGCTCCGTACGCGCACGACCCCGGAGCTCGTCTTCGAGCTCGACCGCGGGGCCGAGCACAGCCAGAAGATTTCCGACCTCTTGGAGAGCTTGCACGATGGGCGGGATGAAAGCTCCTGAAGATCTGCTGCGGAGAATCCGGCAGGGCAACCGCTTCCTGCTGACCAGTCACGTCAACCCGGATGGCGACGCCATCGGCTCGGCGCTCGGGCTCGCCCGTCTCCTCCGCCGCATGGGCAAGGGCGCCGTGGTCTGGAACCGCGACGAGACGCCGACAATCTACCGTCCGCTGCCCGGCAGCGAGCGGATTCACGTGGGCGCCGAGCCGCCCGCCGGCTTCCCCGACCTCTTCGACGCCATCATCGTGCTGGAGTGTCCCAGCCCGGACCGGACCGGCATCGAGCAGTACCTCGGCGAGCGGCCGGTGATCAACATCGACCACCACCTGGGGAACCAGCACTACGGAACGATCAACTGGGTCGACACCGCGGCCCCCGCGGTCGGCGAGATGGTCTACCGGCTGGCGCAGGGCCTCAAGGTGGCGCTGGAGCCGGAGACGGCGAGCTGCCTCTACCTGACCCTGGTCACCGACACCGGCGGCTTCCGCTTCTCCAATGCCACTCCGGTGGCGTTCGAGGCGGCGGCCTCCCTGGTGCGCGACGGCGCGCATCCGGAGCAGGTGGCGCAGTGGCTCTATGAGAGCCAGCCGCTGCCCGTCCTCCGCCTGGCCGGCGAGATGCTGCAGACCCTCCAGGTGCACGAGGGCGGACGGATCGCGTCGGCCCTCCTCACCCAGGAGATGTTCGCCCGCGTCGGCGCTGCGCCCGGCGACTCCGAGGGGCTCATCGACTACCCGCGCTCGGTGGCCGGCGTCGACGCCGTCACCCTGATCCGCCAGCGCGAGGACGGCACCCACAAGGTGTCGCTGCGCAGCCGCGGCGAGATCGACGTCGAGAAGATCGCCCGCCAGCACGGCGGCGGCGGCCACCGCAACGCCGCCGGCTTCGTGCTGGAAGGGAACGGCGAGGACGTCCGCCGGCGCGTGGTGGAGCTCCTCGCCGCGGTCCTGAACGCGCCCGGCGAAGCGGGTCCGGACGCGGACCAGGCCAGCCAGGAATAGACAGGACGATGAAAGACGGATTGCTGTTGGTCGACAAGGAGGCGGGCTTCACCTCGCACGACGTCGTGCAGAAGGTCCGCCGGATCCTGAAGCAGAAGAAGATCGGGCATTGCGGCACCCTGGATCCGGATGCCACCGGTCTCCTCCTGCTGACGCTGGGGACGGCCACGCGCCTGACCCGGTTCCTGATCCGGGCTCCCAAGGTCTATGAAGGGACGATCCAGCTCGGCGTGGCCACGGACACCTACGACGCCTCCGGCCAGGTCGTGGCGCAGGCGCCGGCCGAAACGGTCGCGGCGCTGACCCGCGACCAGGTGGCCGAGGCGATGAAGCGGTTCGAGGGCGAGATCGAGCAGAAGCCGCCCCCCTACTCCGCCAAGAAGGTCAACGGCGTGAAGTTCTACGAGCTCGCCCGCCGCGGCGAAGAGGTGCCGGACGAGCCCAAAGAGGTCACGGTCTACGAGCTGACGCCCATCTCCGACCTGGAAGAAGGGCGCATCCGCTTCCGCCTCGGCTGCTCGTCGGGCACCTACGCCCGCGGCCTGGCGCACGACCTGGGCGCCGCGCTGGGAGTCGGCGGCCACCTGGCGGAGCTGCGCCGGACCCGGATCGGCACCTTCGCGGTCGAGTCCGCCGTCACCCTGGCCCGTCTGGAAGAGGCGGCCACCGCCGGCCATCCCCCCGCGGACGCGTGGATTCAATTCGACCAGATCCCCCTCCCCTTCGGCGAAGTCACCGCCGACCCGCAGCAGGAGCACCGGATCAGCCACGGCCAGACCGTGCTGGTGCGGGAGCTGGCGGGCGAAGAGGGGGACTGGGTCAAGCTGGTGAACCGCCGGCGCGAGTTCATCGCCGTCGGCACCGTCGTCGAGCGGATCGGCAACGCCGGGGTGGGGATCGTCCAGCCGAAAGTTGTCTTCCGTTAGACGCCTCAACCTTTTGTGCTACACTATCGCGCGAGTTATGTAAGGAGGAGTTTGCTTTGGCGCAAACCACAGAAGTGAAACAGGGCATCATCGAACAGTACCGAGTGCACGAGGGCGACTCCGGGTCGCCCGAGGTCCAGGTGGCTCTCCTGACGAACCGGATCACGGAGCTCACCGAGCACTTCAAGATCCACACGAAGGATCACCACGGCCGCCGCGGCCTTTTGAAGCTGGTGGGCCGCCGCCGCCGCCTGCTCGACTACCTCAAGGGGCAGGATCTCGAGCGCTATCGCTCGACGATCGAGCGCCTCGGGCTTCGCAAGTAGTCCAGCTCCCGCCGCCGGAAAGGATTGTCCCGACGCGCTCTGGTGGTTCTCACCTCAGAGGGTCGGGACTTTTCTGGCTTCCCAGCTTTGGCCTCCCCCGCCCCACCAGGCCCCTGCGAGGTCATCCGGCCGCCACAAGCGTAGGCAGAAGAGAAATCGACAAAAAGAAAGATAAGAAAAGACTATGAGGCAGCGTAAAGAAATCCCCATCGGGGAGGGGATGCTCATCCTCGAAACGGGACACCTCGCCAAGCAGGCGAACGGCTCCTGCACCGTGCGCTATGGCGACACGGTCGTCCTCGCCACCGCCTGCATGGAAGTCAAGGCGGGTGTCGAAAGAGACTTCCTCCCTCTCACGGTCGACTACCGGGAGTATACATCGGCGGCGGGCAAGATCCCTGGCGGCTTCTTCAAGCGCGAAGGGCGCCCCACCGAGAAAGAGATCATCACCTCCCGCCAGATCGACCGCCCCCTCCGCCCCCTCTTCCCCGACGGCTACACCGCCGACACCCAGATCATCGCCTTCTGCCTCTCCGCCGACGGCGAGAACGATCCGGACGTCCTGGCGATCAACGGCGCCTCCACGGCGATGGTGCTCTCGGACATCCCCTTCTACCACCCCGTGGGCGCGGTGCGGGTCGGATTGATCGGGGACGAGATCATCGTCAATCCCACCAACAGCCAGCGCGACGTCTCGGACCTGGACCTCGTGGTCGTGGGCACCGAGGACGCGGTCGTGATGGTCGAGGCGGGCGCCAACCAGATCTCCGAAGAGATGATGCTCGAGTGCATCTTCCGGGCGCACGCCGAAATCCAGAAGATCGTCCGGGCGCAGCACCAGCTCTTCCGGGAAGGCGACCGCGAGAAGCCCAACTGGACGGCGCCGGAGCTCTATCCGGAGTCGCTCTACGAGCAGGTCAAGGGCGACCTCCAGGCCCGGCTCAAGGCGGCGCTCTTCACCAAGAAGAAGTTCGAGCGCAAGTCCGCGGTCAACGCGGTCGTCAAGCCGTACCTGGAGCAGCTCCCGGCCGAAGAGCCCGAGAAGAAGGGGCAGGTCAAGAAGATCATCTCCCGCCTGGAGGAGGAGATCCTGCGCGACGTCGTGCTCAACGAGCGCACCCGCTTCGACAGCCGGCGGCTCGACGAGATCCGCAACATCGACATCGAGATCGGCCTCCTGCCGCGCACGCACGGCTCGGCGCTCTTCACCCGCGGTGAGACGCAGGCCCTGGTCACGTCGACCCTCGGCACGAGCCGCGACGCCCAGGTCATCGAGGAGTACGAGGGGGAGAGCATCCAGAAGTTCATGCTCCATTACAACTTCCCCCCCTTCTCCGTCGGCGAGGTGAAGTTCCTGCGCGGCCCGGGCCGGCGCGAGATCGGCCATGGCGTGCTGGCGCGCCGCGCCCTCCTACCGGTTTTGCCGCACGAGGACGACTTCCCCTACACCGTCCGCGTGGTCTCGGACATCCTGGAGTCGAACGGCTCCTCGTCCATGGCCACCATCTGCGGCGGCTCGCTCGCCATGTTCGACGCGGGCGTGCCGCTCCTCGCGCCGGTTGCCGGCGTCGCCATGGGCCTGATCAAGGGCGAGGACAACTTCGCGGTCCTTTCCGACATCGCGGGCCAGGAAGACCACTACGGCGACATGGACTTCAAGGTCGCCGGCACGCGCAACGGCGTGACCGCGCTCCAGATGGACATCAAGATCACGGGCGTAACGCGGGAGATCATGGAGCAGGCGCTCGCCCAGGCGAAAGCCGGCCGCATGCACATCCTGGACATCATGGAGAAGGCCATTCCGCAGCCGCGGGTGGACATCTCCAAGTTCGCGCCGCGCCTCTACACGCTGGAGATCCCGAAGGAGAAGATCCGCGACGTCATCGGACCCGGTGGCAAGACGATCCGCTCCATCATCGAGGAGACCGGCTGCGACATCAACATCGAGGACGACGGCCGGGTGATCATCGCCTCGCCGGACGAGCCGGCGGCCAAGCGCGCGATCCAGATGATCGAGCGCCTGACCGAGGTGCCCGAGGTCGGCAAGACCTACAACGGCGTGGTGCGGCGGGTCGAGGCCTACGGCGCCTTCGTCGAGATCATGCCGGGCACCGACGGCCTGGTCCACATCAGCGAGCTCGCCCCCTACCGCGTCCGCGAGGTCTCGGACCTGGTCAAGGAAGGCGACGAGATGGCCGTCAAGGTCATCAACATCGACGAGACCGGCCGCGTGCGGCTCTCCCGCAAGGCCGTCATCATAGAATCGCCGGACTACGATCCCTCGCAGTACGAGGGGATGGAGATGGCGGTTGCTGGGGGCGGCGGCGAAGAGCGAGGCGAGCGCGGTGGTGATCGCGGAGGCCGCGGCGGCGACCGTGGCGGACGCGGTGGTGACCGTGGTGGCCGTGGCGGAGACCGCGGTGGACGCGGCGGCGGTGGCGGCCGCGGCCGCTAACGCGACCCGTCGTTCAACGCTGGAATCGGGGCGGCCTTCGGGTCGCCCTTTTCTTTTGCGCGGAACCCGTCGACGATCCGGTCGATTGCCGCGTCGCGGCTGATCTCGCCGCGCATCCACGCCTGCCAGGCAGGCGCCACCACCTCGGCCCCCTTCGGCAATCGCGTGTAGACGCCCGAGACGTCCCCATAGTCCCGGTGATGGGGAGCCAGCACGCGCCGCACCGTGCCCGCCGCCTGAGCGAACATCACAGCGTGAGACACGTTCCAGGCCTCCCGCGCGGGAAGCCGCGGCTCGAGCGTCCCCAGGCGCTGACGCAGCACGTCGAGAGAGCTCTCCCCGTTGAGATCGAGCGCATGAATCGACTCATGCACCACGATCTCCAGCCACTGCGACCCCACCCCCGCATCCGCTCCCACCAGACACAGCCCACTGCCGGTGCCCGCGACGAACGTCACGCCCCCCGGCCGCGGAGCCTCCGCCACCAGATGAAGCTGAATTGGCTGCGCCGGCAGCGAGGCCCCCAGGAACCGCTGAAGATCGCCGAACACCTCCCCCGCCGCCGGCAGCAGATCGACCCGCACCGTCTCCGCGGCGCGCTCGATCATCTTCTGATGCCACGGCCAGACCTGCTCCAGAAACGGCTTCTCCAAAAGCACATAGCTCTCCGCCAGCCGCACGATCCCGGAGCGAGGGAGAGGCGGGACCATCGGGAGGGTCAGAGTTTCGGGAAGAGCCGCCGCGGCCGTGGAAAGCTCGGCCGCCGTCGACACCCGGAAGAGCAGCAGGTCGACAGCTCCCCAGACCGGGGCCAAGGGAAGCGAGGGACGGCCCAGTTGCGAGTCGAGCTCCCGGAGAGTCTCCACCGCCGTCGCAAGCCCGGGCATCGACGGAACCTCCCCCGTCGAGCTCGCCAGCTTGCGCACCCAGAAGTGCATGTCGACCAGAGGCGACGCGGGGTGAACCTCGATCGTCGGAGACGAAGCCGCCGGCGCGGCCGGAGGCTGCGGCTCCGCGGCCGGGAGAATCGAAGCGGGCAGGAGGAGAAGCAGAGTGAGGAGGAGCTGGCGCATACCCCATCCTACGGAGTTTCCGGCCTCTCTGTCGCCCCTGCTAAGATCCTCTCCATGAGCACCGTCCACCGCACGACCCTCCTCGCCTACCTGGACGAGCTGCTGGACGCCCGGAAGGGCCGCGACTACGGCCCGAACGGCCTGCAGGTCGAAGGCCGGGAAGAGATCGGCAAGATCGTCACCGGAGTCTCCGCCTGCCACGAGCTTTTCGTGAAAGCCCGCGAGGCGGGAGCCCACGCCGTCCTGGTCCACCACGGCATCTTCTGGGACGGCATGCCGCGCATCCTGACCGGAGTGCAATACCGCCGCGTCGCGGAGCTCATCCGGGGAGACCTGAACCTCCTCGCCTACCACCTCCCCCTCGACCGCCACCCCGAGCTCGGCAACAACGTCCTCGCCGCGAAAGACCTGGGCCTGAAAAGCCTAGAGCCCTTCGGAGACCACGACGGCCTCCCCTTAGGCTTCAAGGGCCACTTCCCCTTCCCCATCGACCCCGCCGACCTCGTCGACCGCTGCAAGAAGACCTACGCCCAGGAACCCCTGACCTTCCTGGAAGGGCCGGACCCGGTGAAGACCGTAGGCATCATCAGCGGCGGAGCCCAGCGAGACCTCTACGACGCCATCGACGAAGGCCTGGACGCCTACATCACTGGCGAGGTGAGCGAATGGGTGATGAACGTCGCGCGGGAGGCGAAGATCCACTACCTGGCGTGCGGGCACTATGCCACGGAGCGGCTGGGAATTCGGGCTCTCGGGGAGCATTTGGCGGGGCGGTTTGGGGTGGAGGTGGGGTTTGTGGATGTGGTGAATCCGGTGTGAGCTATCTAGGCAACGAGCCCGAGTCCGATCCACCTCTCCGCCGAGATCCAGGGCTCGGGTTGCCCCCGATCGCGTCATCTTCCAGGTCGTTGCACCTTCTGTCCCGATCTCAAGCGGAGCTGGCTTAAGCCGGGAGTCTGGTACCTCAATGCGCAATAGCTTCTTAGGAGCCATACTCGTTGAGGATAGAGCGCGGTGGAGAATCAGGCTCCCTCTCTGCCGTAGTTGGTCAAGCCCGCGCTCTATCGGTGAATCCGCTTTCACGTCTTGCCCCTTGTTTCAATCTCCTTTTCGCCTATACTAAGCTTCATGATGGCCTACGAGGATAGCGATGCTCAAGCCTTGCAAGCAGCGCTAGTAGGCTCTCCCTTTATCGTCCGGGTCGCAGGCCTGCCAGGAGATGTCCTGAAGACTTTCTCGAACGATGCATGCGTCTCCAACCTGGAACGCTTGCTAGTACTGGAGAAAGAACTGTCGAGCCTCCGCTCTCTCGTGGCCGATGCCATCGCGTGCAGGCTGCCCACCTTCTCGGCTCCGCAACGCCGTTACCTGCTCTCGGTGCGGCGCGCCTGCTTTAACGGACGAAGCTTAGGGAGATGGACGTCAATGCCCGGTTGGGAGGAGGTGCGGAAGCTCGCACCGGATCTGGCTGATCGAATCATCAATTTGGAACAAGAGGTATCCAATCTGCAGCTGGCGTTTGAAGAACTATATCAGCGCGAGTCAGCGCGCGAGCGAGCGAACCTACTCGCCCTTCTTTGCGACGAGCGCTTTTTGCGCGGGGTCGCTCTCGGCTCCCCCGAGTTCGTGGCCCAGGCAAAGACACTGTTGAACTCCCAAGGATCCGGCGGAAAGGAAAGAAAACTCCTCCTAAGTCTCCTGCGTTTTGCCACCAGGGCAGCCGCCAAGCTCTCTCCCCTTTCCACTCTCACTGCGATTGGCCTCGGCGTTGTCTCAGTCGCCAGAGAGCGCAACGGCTTTCACCTCGCAATTCGTGAGTGCGCCGAAAGCTCGTTGGTCCGCATCAACCGACTCGTGCTCGCACGGCTTCAGGAGTCGTTAGTTCTGCATCCCGTCGTGCGCAGTCGTTGTGCCGTGGCCTGGAACTGCACGGCTGAGCAGACTGCTCCCGGTCGCTATCAGTTTCTTCGACCCGCCCACTTTCAACGCGAGCAGCAGGGAGCTCGGTACGATTTCAAGCCGGCGTCCCAGGTCACGGTAAATATTGAGGAGCCGCTGCTCGCTAGATTGGGAACGGTTCTAGCAAATGGACCTGTTCTTTACGACGCACTCCTCCAGAGACTTGCAGACAATTTCGGCGGGGCGGGTGAGACGATGGCCATGGAGTCCAGAGATGCGATTAGCTCAGTGGTCGAAGGTCTCATCCAGCTCGGCTACCTTCACCTCCTCCCTCCCTGGTCCACGCACGCGCCTCACCTCGAATGGCAGATACATTCATTCCTCGCAGATTTGGCCGAGCCAGAGCTTACTGAGACCGTCGAGCTGCTGGATTCTCTGCTTGAGCTTGAGCGACGCTTTCATCAAACGTCGAGACCTGCGGAGACTATCCGTGTAATGAACGGCAAGCTCGCGGAGCTGCAGACGGCCATCGAGACGGCTCTTGGTAATAGCCTATGCGACACGCCGGTGGAGGGAAGCTTTCCGTTCTATGAGGACGTTGTTCTTTACTCCAACAGTCCTCTTGAGACTCCGGAGATCTTCTCCGTCTCATCCGAGAGCGTTGCTGAGATCTTCCGAAGCACCGAGCCACTCTATCACTTTACCAATCTCTTCAACCATCGCTATGATGTGCTGCATTCGTTAGCGACCTTCTGGACCTCTCACTGGCAAGGCCGCGACACACTTCCTTTCCTGCAGCTATTCTGGGCCACCAAATCGATCTGGAGGGAGTATCTGCGATTTGAACGACACTCCCGCTCCGTTCGGGGAAGCACGTTCAATCCCTTCGGGCTCGAGACGATCGATCAACTCCGACAACTACGCGCAGCAACCTCCGAAGCAGTCAGCAAGCTTGTTCGTGAGTCAACTGACGGCACCGAGCTGCCGAGCGAAGACCTGACAAAGTTGCTTGAGCAACTGCCAGATTCTTATCGCCCGCTGCTGGGGTGTTGTGCCTACATCCAGCCCGTAAATTTTGCGGGAAATGCGTGGGTGCTCAACCGGCTATTCGAAGGAACTGGCCGATACCTCAGCCGTTTCATCCCAGCTATGCCGGAACCGATGCGCACCCGCTTTATCCAACATCTGACGATGCGATCCACTCTTAGTGCCAAGGACGCTGATGCCGCCCTGCTCGACATGCCTATCGCTAGCGGAGGCATGACCAATTCTCATTTGCCGCAAACCGACAAGGTGCTGATATTACCGTGGGAACGCCTTGACCTAGAACCCGATCGCTGCGTCAACTTGGCGGATCTGTACGTCCACCTCGACCCAGTTACGGAGATTTTTTCTCTTGTTGATGGCAAGGGACGGAAGCTGGTCCCGGTCCACCTGGGCAGTATGAACCATCTCTTCATGCCGGTAATTCTTCGCTTTCTTTCGTTGTTCGGACCCTATGAGACCTTGCAGGTCCTGCCACGCCCACGGCCACGAATTGAGGAGGGGATTAAAATCTTCGATCGCCTTCGACTCGGAAACCTCTTCATCCAGCGTAGGCGCTGGGAAATTCCAGGCCCCTTTACGGCCAGCACAAGTAGTTCGTCCGGAGCTGCGGCATTCCGGGAGACACAGACTTGGCGGCTCGCGCACGGTATTCCGGAACAGGTCTTTGTGGCCGAAAAAATGCGAGCGATATCCTTCATGGACACCTTCAAGCCTCAATTTATCGACTTCCGTTCTCCGACGCTGACGTCACTCTTCCACTCGATCGCTAGCCGGGAGAACAAGAAATTAATAATCGAGGAATCTCTGCCGGCCTTCGAAGACTTTCCCTGTGACCCAGGTGGCGTCCCGTGGGCCGTGGAGCTTCAGATAGATAGCTTAACGTTTGCCAATCAACTTGCAGCTAGTGATACCCAACTGATTGGGAATCACGTACGGGGAACTTTGAAATCCCCAAAGGAGAAATCTTATGAACGATGACAAAAAGCCGCTCAAAATTGAAGAAGTAGAGATCGAAGCGCTTTCAGACGAGGATCTTGAAACCATCGCCGGAGGAGCCGGCGATAGCGTCGGCTCCTCCAGCTGCTGTTCCAATTTCGCAGCGAGCTGCGGCTGCAAGGCTGAATAGCCGTATAAATATCTGCCCCATTCTGCGCTCTTGGCGAGGCAGGGTGGGGCATCTTTTTAGAAACAGGGTTAAGGCAATGGCAAGAGCCGCTCACGACTTCGAGTCTCTTATTTCTCCTTTAATCCCTCAGGAGTTCTTCGCGGAATATTGGGAAAAAAAGCACCTCCATATTCAGCGCAGTCAAGAGGGATTCTACGAGACGATCTTCTCGCTCGACGACGTCGACCGCTGGATCATGTTAACACGTACTGGAAGCCTCAACAGCATTAAGGTAATGCCGCCAGAGATTTCGCCGGGAGGAGTTCGGAGCTATCGACCTCAAGATGTCTCGATCGATGTGCTGTATGACTACTTTGCCCAAGGTCACTCGATCGTTCTCAATAATCTTCAGGACTCGTGGCTCCCGTTGACGCAGGTGGTCGAGCGACTCCAAGCCGCACTCTGCGCCGACATTGGCGTCAATGCCTACCTTACACCTCAGGGATCACAGACACTGCCTGTACATCTCGACGATCATGATGTGTTGATTCTCCAGGTGTACGGCGAAAAGATCTGGCGACTTCATACCCTCGAGATGCTTTCTGTCCGCCGACTTGACTACAAAAAAGATCTACTCTACCCGCCGTCCTGGGGTCCGAAGCGTCTGGAAACCCCTCTCCTAGAGGAGTTGCGGCTTGAACCGGGTGACCTCCTGTACATTCCGCGAGGAATGCCACACTGCGCCAAGGCCAGGGATTCAGCCTCCTTCCACCTCACCGTAAGCATCAATCCGCTCTATTGGACCGACTTCCTCCAAGCAGCAGTCGAGCAGGCAAGCGTCCACGCTGCTCATCTGAGGCAAGCGCTTCCTATAGGATTCGTCAACGATTCCGCTGCTGGCGCCGCGATGGCACGTCAGTTCGTCGAAGTGCTCCGTGCCTTCAATGAGAGCGTCTCGTTTGACGAGGCTATGGAGGTGGTCAAGAGAAGCCGCGTACGGTCCTGCGGCTTTCCGCGCGACGGACACTTTACTCAGTTGGCCGAACTCCAAAAAATCAAGACCGGAACCATGGTTAAAAGGCGTGCGAGCATCCTCTGCATGGTGGAGTCGGCAGATCACCAGAGTGCAATTCGCTTCGGCGGCCGCGAAGTGCGTGGGCCGGCCAACCTTAGGCAAGCTCTGGAGTTCATCTGTAACATCCAGGAAGCATTCCAGGTGGCGGAGATCCCAGGCCTAGACGACCCGAGCAAGCTCGTTCTCGCTCGCCGCCTGGTGCGCGAGGGACTTTTGCGCCTAGTGGAGGCCTAGACTGGCAGCCTCGGCGTAGGCTGCGCGGCTTCCCATTGGCTGCAACTTCGCCGTCCGTTCATTCCAACAGGAGCAGGCAGGCGAGGTCATCCGGCGCGACGAGTCGCAGAAGCGAGTAGGCTACTCCGGCGGCGCCGGTAAAGAAGGTTGGATCGAACGTCTCGCGATCTTGAACGAATCGCCAGCAAAAGCCCGACGCACCCGCGCGGTCAAGCACCACGCTGACCAGCCGTTCAGCGCTCTCACGCAGCTCTGTATCTCGGAGGCACCGAGAAGCTTGAAAGAGGATCTCAACGCGTCCCATGTTGCCACAGCAAAGATGATCCAGGGGCGTGAGCGGGAGCCTCTCCGTGGTCTCAAGGCCGACGTGGATCTCCTCTCGCACGACATCATCATCGAGTATGTCGAGAGTGCCTAGGCGGGCAAGGGCGATTCCTGGCGCCCCGGTGCACCAAGCGCTTTCAAAGCGCGGCCTCTCAGGTGTTCGTAGGTCCCTCCAGTTCCGTTGTTCCATGCTGTAAAGGCTGCGTTCGAATGCGAGCCCTTCTGCTGCAACGTCGAGCAGCCAGGCCTCGCCAGTTTCGCCATAGAGACGCAGAAGCGAATAGCAAATACCGGCGGCCCCATGCGAGAAGCCGGAGAGCGGCGGAAAGAGAGGGAAGGTCTTCCAGGCACGGTGCTCTCCCGCCGGAGAGCGACATGTTGCCAAGTGCCTGGCGCAGGCCAAGGCGATTTCAAGTGGTGCCACGGCCCTATCCGGTGCGGAAGGCACCGCACGGTGGAGGGCTACCATGGCGAGGATCGCACCAGCGCCCCCATAGAGAATGTCCAGGCTCTCATCACTAGCGATGCGTTCCTCCGTAAGGAGGGCCAGAAGTGTGTATGCCTCGGAGGCAAGGGCCGGCTCTTCAAGAAGGCGCGCTAATTGGAGGAAGGAGTAAATGAGCGCCCCAAGGCCGATGCCGCCACCGAGGCCGAGACGGAGCCTGGCCGCCCGCTCCGGCACAGCCACCAGTTCGGCCATCCGATAACGCAGAGGAGCGATTGTTTGCAAGCTGCGATCCCGGTACTCGACCTCGTCGGTCACTCGGCTCAGCGCAGCGAAGGCCAGGGCGATCCCCGAGGTGCCATCGTAGAGGAAGGGATCGATCCGCACGGAGCGTCTCTCCTGTTCTACGCGGCCGGGCTTGAACCAGGTCACACTGTGGTCCTTGGCGTGCACTCGCCGGGCCCAGATCTCGTCCGCCAAGCCACGTGCCACCTCCAGATATCTACTAGTCGCTTGGTCCTCGGGCGTGGAGAGCTGGGGGGGCATGAGGCAAAGCTCGACCGGGCTTCCTTGAGATGGCTGCTGAAGTCTCTTCACGGCTTGCTCTCCTCTCGGCGGCGTTGCTGGAGCTAGTAGGATCAACCGGCACTTTCCTCGGTGGCGGAAGGAATTTCCGGTGTTCCAGCGAGTACTGTAAGGGCGCGCGCGAGGAGGCCGCCGAGAGTGCCCTGTGGGTTCCTCGGGACCCTCTCTGCGACCATCTGCCTTATCCAGGCGAGATCCTCCCCACTCCTGGCGAGCAACTCGCTGAGGATCACGCTCAGTAGACGGCTAATGTAGACCTCCTCCGCGTTGGCGAGCCCCAAACGCGATGCTGTCATATGGAGCTGGCTGCACCCGATGCGCAGTCGAGCCGTACGGTCGACGGTACCAATCGCGGCTGAGAGCCGGCGAACCCCCGCAACGAGGAGGTCCGCGCCCCGACAAAGCGGTTCTCTCCCCGCCTTTACCGAGCGCGCCTCGGCCAAGCCGTGGCTGAAGAGTTGACCAAAGGCGTTCGCGTGAGACCGGGCAATCCTGTCGCCCTTTTCGACGACTTTTGGCAAGATCCCACCCCATGAGTCCACGCCATAGCGAAGGAGCTCGCCGAGTTCGGTCTCGTCGGCGGCGAAAGCGATAGCCTGACTGAGCAGTAGCCGAAACGCCTGCGTAAGCTGAACCGAGCGTGATACATCCTCTTGCTGTAAGAGGAACTCAAGAGCCGCCACACTCGATAGCATGAAGAGATCTAGCGAAACGCACAGAAGCTTTGGGCCTCCATAGCGCTCGATCTCGGGACGGAAAGGTGTCAGCCGAAACGAGTTGTCTGGATAGATCGCATCGTCCGTCTCGCTTGGATCGCCTGCCAGGAGACGCTCATTCGATCGACGTATCGTTTCCTCGTCAATAGGCTGCGCCGACGGTGCGAAGGCCAAGAAGCGCTGAGCCGCCTCTTGCATTGCCTCGAGCGCATACTCATGGGCGCCTGGAATTGCACGCAGCCGTAGGCGGACGTGCGGCCCCCCCAAGCCATGACGCAGGAAGAAGAAGCTGTCAATTTTTCCGCTCTGAACTAGCGAGACGACCAACGGATGAACGAAACCCCGCACCACTTGATCGAGGCTCTGATGATAGTAGAGGTGCCCGGCGATCCAGCTCGCCTGGATTTCTTCCTCGATCATTGCGGTTTGTCGACGATGCTCCATGGCCCTTCGTCTCGCGGAGGAGGAATGGTCGATCGCCCTCCGCCCGCTCGCCCAAGAATCATTATAGCTTTCAATGAGCCATCGGTGGTGTCCAGAGTCCGAGAGAAGTGGATGAGAGAGGGCAGGAACTTGTTTTGAAAACTGTGACGAGGTCAGCCGAAGCTTTTCCGATGGTTGGGAAGGCCAGGGGACTTTATCCCCCAGCCCGCCCAAACAACCGAAAAAACCCTGCCCCCGTCCGCCTGCAAACCTCCTCGAACGTCTCCCCCGTCTCCTCCGCCAACCGCTGGGCGATCTCAACCACATACGCCGGCCGGTTCGGCTTGCCCCGGTGCGGCACCGGCGCCAGATAGGGGGTATCCGTCTCAACTAGACACCGGTCGGGCGGCAGGATTGGAATGACCTCCCGCACATTGTCCGCCTTCGGGAAGGTGATCATCCCTGAAAGCCCGAGGTAGTACCCCCGGGCGATCAGCTCCTCCGCCATGGCCCGGCCCCCCGCGAAGGAGTGGAAGTCGGCCTGGAGATCCTTGAAGGCCTCTTCCCGGACGACTTCCAGCATCTCGTCGTTGCTGTCCCGATTGTGAACGACCACCGGCAGACCGAGCTCGATGGCGAGCTCCCACTGCTCCCGTAGGGCCCGAAACTGTGCTTCCCGGGGCGAGTGGTCGTAGTAGAAGTCGAGGCCGCACTCCCCCACGGCGACTGCTTTGGGGTCGGCAAGCAGGGACCGCAATCTCTCGCGGTCCCCAGGTTGCCAGCTGTTGGCGTCGTGGGGGTGGACTCCCAGGGCGCACCAGAGGTCGGGGTGACGGTGGCAGAGGGTGAGAATGTCTTCGGCTTCGGTGAGCTTGGTGGCGGGGACGAGGAAGCCCTTGACTCCCCGCTCTCGGGCGTGGTCAAGGGCTCTCTCCCTCTCGTCCTCTGGCAGGTTCTGGAGGTGGCAGTGGGAATCGATCGGTCCGGAGAGGTCCACGGCTCTCACTTCACTTGCGTGCCCGGCGGGACCTGCTTGTCAGGGTGCAGGAGGACCGGCTTGCCGTCGATCGAGGCGGCCAGGACCATGCCCTGGGACTCGATTCCCATGAGCTTGGCTGGCTGGAGGTTGGCGACGACGGCGACTTGCTTGCCGACCAGGTCTTCAGGCTGGTACGCGAGGCCGATGCCGGCGACGATCTGGCGCGGAGCGTCTTCTCCCAGGTCGACCGAGAGCTTGATCAGCTTCTCGGACTTGGGGACCCTCTCGGCGGTCTGGATGGTGCCGACTTTCAGCTCGGTTTCGAAGAACTTGTCGATCGCGATCATGGGCTTCCCTTGCGGCGCGGGTTTCGCGCTCTTGGCAGGCTTCGTGGCGGGCTCCGTGGCCTTCGCGGCTCCCAGGTACTCGGTCTTGTCGATCCTCGGGAAGATCGGCTTGGGCTCGGGCAGCTCGACGCTGTTCGGCGTGCCTCCCCACTCCAGCACGTCCAGGCTGGTCGGGACGTCCGTGACTCCGATGGCCGCGAGGACCTGCGGCGCGATTTTCGGCATGAAGGGGAGCAGGCCGGTGGCGACGATGCGCACGCTCTCCAGGCCGTTCCACAGGATGCGGGAGAGCTTCTCGGACGGCCCTTCCTCTTTGATCAGCTTCCAGGGCTCGCGGGTGACGAGGTACTGGCTCGCTTCGTTGAGGAGCTTCCAGAGCGCTTCCAGGGCGCGGCTGAAGGCGAGCTCGTCCATGGCGGCGCGGTACTCGGGCACCAGACGGCGCGCCGCCTCGAGGACGGGGTTGTCGTCGCACGGCACCGGCGGGGTCTTCCCGCCGAACGCGCCGCGCGACAGGGTCACCACGCGGCTCACGGTGTTTCCCAGCGTGTTCGCCAGGTCGGCGTTGTAGCGCTCGATGAACGCCTCGTCCGAGTAGCTCGCGTCCTGGCCGAAAACCATCTCGCGCAGCAGGAAATAGCGGACGGGATCCGCTCCGAAGCGGTCGATGAGGTCGTCCGGCCGCACGATGTTGCCCGTCGACTTCGACATCTTCTTGCCATCGCGGTTCCACCAGCCGTGGGCGAAAACGGTGGTGGGGAGCGGCAGGCCCGCGGACATCAGGAAGGCGGGCCAGTAGACGGCGTGGTGACGAAGGATGTCCTTGCCGATCAGGTTGAGGCGGACGTCTCCCTCCTGCCAGAATTTCTTGTAGAGAGGGCCGTCACCGGTGCCGAAGCCCAGGGCGCTGATGTAGTTGGTCAGCGCGTCGAGCCAAACGTAGACGGTCTGCCCCGGATAGCCCGGGAAGGGGATGCCCCACTCCAGATTCGCCCGCGAGACGGAGAGGTCGCGCAGGCCGGATTCGACGAACGAGCGGACCTCATTGCGCCGGCTGGCCGGTCGGACGGGTTCCAGATCGGAGTCGTACCAGTCCAGGAGCCGTTGCTGGTACTTCGACAACCGGAAGAAGACGTTTTCTTCGGACTTCCACTCGACGGGCGTGCCGTGCACCGGGCAGGTCTTGTCGGGCCCAAGCTCCTTCTCGGTGTAGAAGGTCTCGCAAGGGGAGCAGTACCACCCCTCGTGCCTGGCCGCGTAGAGATCGCCCGCGTCCTGGAGGCGGCGGATGATCTCCTGGACCCCCTTGTGGTGCCGCTCCTGGGTGGTGCGGATGAAGTCGTCGTTGGAGAACCCGAGCCGGTCGCGGATCTCGAAATATCGGGAGACGACGCGGTCGGCCAGCTCGATGGGAGCGACGCCCTCTTTCTTCGCTGCACGCTCGATGTTCTGCCCGTGCTCGTCGGTGCCGGTCAGGAAATACACCGCGTCACCCTTCAGACGGCGGTAGCGGGCCAGAGTGTCGGCGGCGGTGGTCGTGAAGATGTGCCCGAGGTGGGGTACGTCATTCACATAGTAGATCGGGGTGGTGACATAGAAGGAGCTCATGGAGTCGCAGATTGTATCTCAGGGGGTCAGGGGCTCCAGCTCTTCGGGCGAGAAGACGTAGTGGCTCCCGCAGAAGATGCAGTCGGCGTCGATGGTGCCGTCCTCGCGCCGCAGGTAGTCCCGGTCGTCGGCCGGGAGGAGGACGAGGTGCTGGAGGAGCCGCTCGCGGCTGCAACGGCAGCGGTAGCGGATCGGGTTGGTCTCCTTCACCTCGCGGTCCAGTCCGGCGAGGACGGTCTCCAGCACGTGCGGCAGTCCTCCGGCGTCGAACAGCTCGCTGATCCCGCGGATCCCGGAGATGTTCGCCTCCAGAGCGTCCACCACGGTCTCCGGCGCTCCCGGCAGGACCTCGACGATCATGCCGCCGGCCGCCACGACGCCGGTCGGCTTGCCGAGGACGCCCAGGAGCACGGCGGAGCGGCTCTGCTCGCTCTGCTGGAGGTAGTGGGCCAGGTCCTCTCCGATCTCTCCGTTCACCAGCTCCACCTGGCTCTGGTAGCTCCCTCCCTCGGCGAATTCGCGGCGCACCCAGAGGCGCCCCTTCCCCACCGCCCGGCCCACGGCGAGCTTGTTGTTGTCCCAGTGCGGGACGTCCACCTGCGCGTCGCCCACCATGCCCCGCAGGTTTCCTTCCTGATCGGCCTCGGCGAAGATCCGGAGGATCGGACCGTCCCCCCGCACTTCCAGCGACAGGCGGGTCGGCGTCTTCGCGGCCAGCCGCAGGAGGAGCGCGGCGCCTCCCAGGCAGCGCCCGAGCGCCGCGGTCGCGACCGGGCCCATGTCGCGGCGGTCTCGCACGTCGCGGACGATCTCGGTGAGGTCGACCGCCGCCCAGCGGAGGTATCCGCCGCCGGCGAGACCGAGCTCGAGCCGGCTCTCGGGCACGGCTGTGTTCTGGTCCATAACTGCTTGCTCTCCAAGAATGTGAAAGCCCTCCGGAGACACCCGGAGGGCGACTCGGAAGGAGCCGGCGCGCGTCAATCAGCTGAGATCAGCTTCGATCGCGCCGGCCGAGCGCTTCGGCGGCGGTCACAGCGGCGCGGTAGACCTCCCGCCAGGGAGCTCCCGCGGCGAGCGCCAAGCGCCGGCAGTCCTCGAATTCGGGCGCAGCGGCCAACGGCCGCCCCTCGAACCAGGCCCGCTTGACCCGCACCGGGCCGAACGCGGTCGCGACCTCGGTCGTCTCGCGCTCGGCCTCGAAACGGCTCGCACTGTAATAACGGCAACCGAGGGAGCCAGATTCCATCAGGAGCTGTCCCGCCAGTGCTTCGAGCTGCGGCCGGCGGCAGAGCAGGGTGATCAGGGTCGCCGGCCGGTTCTTCTTCATCTGGACGGGCGTGAAGTAGACGTCCAGGGCTCCGGCTTCGAGCAGCCGCTCCATGAGGAAGCCGAACCCCTCGGCGGGCAGGTCGTCCACCTCGCACTCGACGACCAGGACCTCGGCGCGCTGGACGGCGCCGTGGCCGCGCAGCAGGCGGACCGTGTTCGGCTGGTGCGCGAGGTCCTTGCGGCCATGCCCGTAGCCGATGCCTTCGAGGACCAGCGCCGGGAAGTCGACGAACTCGTCCACCAGCTCGGCCAGGAGCACGGCCCCGGTCGGCGTTGTCAGCTCGCCGCCGGGGCCGCCGTAGATCGGAATGCCGCGCAACAGCTCGGCGGTGGCGGGCGCCGGGACCGGCAGCTCGCCATGTGCGGTCTTGACCCGGCCGCTCCCGACGTTGACCGGGCTGGCCGTGATCCGCTCCGGTGCCAGGTGCTCGATGGCTGCCGCGGCTCCCACCAGGTCCACGATGGAATCGACGGCCCCGACCTCATGGAAGTGCACGCGCTCGATCGGCATGCCGTGCGCCTTGGCTTCCGCCTCCCCCAAGCGCTGGAAGAGCCTGAGCGCCCGCTCCTGGACCGCCAACGCCAGATGGCTCTCCCGGATCAGCTGCTGGATCTCCGGGAGGTTCCGGCTGTGCTCGTGGTGGTGGTGCCCATGATCGTGCGGGTGGTCATGGTCGTGTTGGTGTCCGTGATGATGTCCGTGCCTGTGTCCGTGTTCTCCCTGGGCCTCGTCGGGGTCGGGTCCCTCGACGGGCTTGCCGTCGAGGAGGACGCGGAAGCGGGTGCCGGTGAAGCCGCCGCGGAGGGCCTTGCGGCTCTCCACCGACACGCCGGGCAGATGGAGCCGCGCGACGGTCTCCGCGAGCACGTCGAGAGGCATCCCCAGGTCCAGGCAGGCTCCGAGGAACATGTCGCCCGCGAGGCCGCTCGAGCAGTCGAGGTGATAGTGCGCCATGGCCGCGAAGGCTACCATGCCAGTTGATCCCGGATGGACACCCAGCGCCCGGACCCGCCCAGCACGATGTGATCGTGCAGCTTGATCCCCAGAGCCTTCGCCGCCTCGGCCATCTTCAAGGTGAAGTCTGTGTCCTCGGGGCTCGGCGTGGGATCGCCGCTCGGGTGGGTATGGAAGAGGATCACCCCGGCCGCACCGCGCAGGAGGCACTCCTTGAGGACCTCCCGCGGCTCCACCACGGCCCGGTCCAGGGTACCGCGATACAGCTCGCGGTCTCCCTGCATCCGGTTCCGGGTGTCCAGGAACACCGCGCCCATGACCTCCTGGTCGCGGGTCTGGTAGCGCAGATGGAGATAGCGGGCCACTTCCGCGGGACGGCTCAGGGCCTCCCGCTCCGTCACCTCCTTCCGCGCGAGGCGGCGGGCGATCTCCAGCGCGGCGATCACGCCGGCGGCCTTGGCCAGGCCCACCCCGGGCCGACGGAGCATCTGGGGAGTGATTCCCAGGAGCCCCGTGAGCCCGCCTTTCTCGTCGAGGAGCTCGCGGGCGATCTGAATGGCCGAAACTCCTCGGGTTCCGTTGCGCAGGAGCACGGCGACCAGCTCGGCGTCGGAGAGCGCGCCGCTCCCCTGCTCCAGCAGCCGCTCCCGCGGCCGTTCGCTCTCGGGCAGCTCACGGATCAACCACGGCATCGCTCGATCTCCTCGGTGAGTTGCGGGAGAGCCACGCCCGCGGGCGCTCCGATCCGCAGGTCGACGAGCCCCGAAAACGGGGTCGGCTCCGGGTTCACCTCGATCACGGCGGCTCCGGCCCGGTGCGCCAGCTCGATGAGCCCGGCCGCGGGATAGACGGTGGAGGAGGTCCCCACGGACAGGAAGAGGTCACAGGTCGCCGCCTCGTCCTGCGCCCGGGTGAGGACCCGCGGATCGAGCGACTCGCCGAACCAGACCACCCCGGGCCGGAATTTGCCGCCGCAGGCGCAGACCGGCGGCTCCTCCGGCGACTCCGCGATGGCCTCGCCCATGTCGCGCTGCCGGCCGCAGCGGTTGCAGCGGGCCTTGAGCAGAGTGCCGTGCAGCTCCAGGAGGCCCTGGCTGCCGGCTCTCGCATGCAGGCCGTCCACGTTCTGGGTGATCAGGGTGAAGGAGGGGAAGAGGCTCTCCCAGCGCACCAGGGCGAGGTGCGCCGGGTTGGGCTGGGCGCCGGTGGCGGTCTGATGGCGCCAGGCATACCACCGCCAGACTTTGCCCGGATCGGCGCGGAAAGCCTCCGGGGTGGCCAGCTCTTCGGGCCGCATCCGCTCCCAGAGGCCGCCGGCCCCCCGGAAGGTGTCGAGCCCGCTCTCGCGCGAAACGCCCGCTCCGGAAAAGGCGACGGCGCTCCGGGCGGTGCGGAAGCGGCTTCGGATCGCGTCGGGGATCTGCAGTGTCTCCAAAGGTCGTTCTCCTCTCTCGGCCGACCGACATGGGGGCCGCACCCTATATAAGTCGGAAAACGAGGGCCGATTCTTGCACTCGACCCGAAAGATTGTTAGAAACGCGCCGCGAGGAGACGAGACCATGCCCCTACTGCCCAACAACTTCGGCCTGCTGGAGCCGGAGTCGAGCGATTACGAGTCGAGCCGCGTCACCATCCTGCCGGTCCCCTTCGAGCGGACGACCTCCTATGGAAAGGGGACGACGGCCGGCCCGGCCGGCATCATCCGCGCCTCCCAGTCGATGGAGCTGTGGGACGAGGAGCTGCAGAGCGAGCCGTACCAGCTCGGCATCTCGACCCTTCCCTTCTTCGTCCCCGACGCCTTCGACATGGCCGAGGCCCTGGCCGAGCTCCAGGCGGAGACCCGCACCCATCTGGAGAGCGGCAAGTTCCTCGTCACCCTGGGTGGCGAGCACAGCCTCACGCAGGCGCCCGTCCTCGCCACCCGCGAGGTGTACGGGAAGGTCGGGGTGGTCCAATTCGACGCCCATTCGGACCTGCGTGAGGAGTTCGAGGGGACGCCCTACAGCCACGCGAGCGTCATGAAGCGGATCGTCGACGCCGGCATCCCCACCCTGGCGGTCGGCATCCGGTCGCTCTCTTCTCCGGAGGCGCAGCTCATCCGCGAGCGCAATCTCCCGGTGATCTGGGGGCACCAGCTCGACCGCGCCGCCGAGCTCTTCCCGAAAATGCTCGCCGGTCTGCCGGAGAAGATCTACCTGACCTTCGACATCGACTTCTTCGATCCGTCGCTCGTGCCGGCCACCGGCACGCCGGAGCCGGGCGGCGGGCTGTGGTACCCGACGCTGGCGCTCCTGCGCCATCTCTTCCGGACGAAGACGGTCGTGGCGATGGACGTCGTCGAGCTGGCCCCCCTGGGCGGCCAGCCGGCGAGCGACTTCCTGACCTCGAAGCTGATCTACAAGTGTCTTGGGTATTTGCAGGAGAAAGGCTAGTAGAGCATCACTCCTGGACTGAGTGGTGGAGCCAGCTCCGTAGACCTCACCCCCTGGCCCCCTCTCCCATCGCCCCCCCACCGGCCGGGAGAGGGGGAACCCCTGCGAACCCTCATGGCACGTTCAGGGTCAGCCTTTTCCGGGCGGTGGCGCCCCCTCTCCCGGGGGAAGGGGGGGCGATGGGAGAGGGGGTCGGGGGGTGAGGTCTCGGAGGCATCATCTACCACTTCTGGTTTGACAGCGTACTAGCCGGCCGCCGCCGTGGGGAGCTCGAACCAGAACGTGCTCCCCACGCCCACCTCGCTCTCGACGCCGATGCGCCCGCCGTGGTGCTCCACGATCGCTTTGCAGATCGCCAGGCCGAGCCCCGTGCCTCGTTTGTCCGCGGCCTCTACCTGAGCGAAGCGCTCGAAGATGTGCTGGCGATGGGTCGCGGGAATGCCGCGCCCCTGGTCCTTCACGGAGACCAGCATCCGGCTCCCCTGCTCCTCGGCCCAGATCCGGACCTCCCGGCCCGACGGCGAGAATTTGATCGCGTTGGAGAGGAGGTTGACCAGCACCTGGACGATGCGGTCCGCGTCCGCCAGCACCCGTGCGCCGGTGGGGAGGAAGAGGAGGGTGATCTCCTGCTCGTCCGCGAAGGCCCGCACCGACTCCACCGACTGCTCGAAGAGGGGCTGGAGCCCGACCTCGGCGAGCTGCATCTCGGCCCGGCCGCTTTCGAGCCGCTCGAAGTCGAGGATGTCGTTGATCAGCGCCGTGAGCCGGACCGCGTTGCGTTCCGCGAGGCGGACGAGCTCACGGCCCTGGGCGGGCATCTCCCCGGCGACGCCCGCGGTCAGGAGCCCGAGGGAGCCGCGGATCGAGGTGAGAGGCGTGCGCAGCTCATGGCTCACCGTGGCCACGAACTCTGATTTCAGGCGGTCGATCTCCCGCCGCTCCGAGATGTCTTGGATGTTGGCGGCGAAGCGCTCCCCCGCCGGGGTGTCGAACTGGAACAGCGCCACCTCGAACGGAAAGACCTCCCCGTTGGCGCGGCGCCCCTGCCATTCGGTCACGCGGCCGATCGCCGCAAGGTGCACCTTGTGCAGGTAGGAATGGTAATCGGACTCCGGGGCATCGGCCATGAGGAGAGCCACGCTGCGGCCCACCAGGTCGTCTTCGCGCGCGCCGAAGATCCGCTCGGCGGCTGGATTGACCGACTCGATCCGGCTCTCTCCGTCGAACGTGATCATGCCGCCGATCATGTGATCGAAGATCGCCCGGTAGCGCGCTTCGCTGGCGCTCAGCACCTCCCCGGTGCGGCGGTGTTCCAGGAGCTCCTGTTGCAGCTCGGCGGTGCGGCGCACCACCAGCTCCTCGATCTGGGTTGCCCGCGAGGTCACCACCAGGAGAAAAGCTCCGAGCAGGCCGGTGAACACCAGGCTCGTCGCCAGGACCAGCGAGGCGCGCCACGAGCGGCGCGTGGAGGCAGGCAACCGGGTCGCCGCGATGCGGATCTCCCAGTGGCGCCCCCCCATGAGGAAGCGTTCCCGCCATTCGGGGATCCTTTCCTCGGACCGGCGCTCCCAGAGAGGGTCGGCAAAGAGCATGCTCTGGGCTCTCTCCGCATCTACGTCGACGAGAGAGAACGTCAACCCATCGAGGTGCACGTCCTTGATCGCCGTGGTGACGAGACGCTTCAGGCGGAGGGCGGCGGTCGCATAGCCGCGGAGATCGCTCCGGCGCTGCTCCCGGGTCGCCGGCACGGTTCCCGAGGCGTACACAGGAGAGAAAAGGAGAACCGCGGAGGTCTCCTCCGCTTCCTGGACGACCAGCCGGATGCGGGCCGAAGCCGCCACGTCTCCGGTGTCGCGCGCCCGGTCCAGAGCCTCGCGGCGGACGGGCTCCGAGGCGACATCGAACCCGAGAGCCGTCCGATTTCCCTCCAGAGGCTCGATATAGAGGACGGGTACGTGCTCATCGCGCGGGGCCGCCGGCAGCAGACCCCCCTGCGCATCACGCTCGGTGATCCGGAACCCGGCCGGACCGAGAAGCCCCGCTTCGATCGCGGCGCGCTGGTCACGGTTGATCCGCGGGTTCCAGGAGAGGGCCTGGATGCTGGGACGGTGGGACAGCTCCCCGGCGACGATCGTGTGGAAGTCGCGCTGGCCGATGGTGGGGAGCATTCCGAGCACCAGGCTGACGGAATGCAGGGCATCCAGGTGATCTTCGCAGGTCGCCCGGACCGCCGAAGCCAGCGCCTGCGCCCGCTCCGTGAACGCCGAGCGCAGAGCCTCCTCCTCGCGGCGGCTCGCGTAGGCGAACAGGACGATCGAGAGGGCGAAAGTCGCGGCCAGGGGCAGGGTCACCGAGAGCCGCCGGCGCAGCCACGCCGGCCGGCGCTCGGCCCAGAGCAGAACCATCGGCGCCACGATCAGGGTGCCGATGGCGTCCCCCACCCACCAGGTCCCCCAGGAGAACAGAATGAGGCTGGTGTCGAGGTGCGACGTGAGGTACTGGATCACCGTCCCCCACGTCGCGCTCACCCAGGAACCGGCGAGCCCACCCCAGAACAGGAGAGACAGAACGTCGCGCTGGCGATCGAGCGGGTTGCGGTCGCGGGTGAAGCGGCGGACCAGGGCCGCCGAAAAGATCGCCTGCAGGGTCGCCCCGGCCGCGAGAATCGCGGTGATGACGACCCACTGCAGGAAGGCTCCGGGATTGCCGGTTTCCAGGGGAGCGGTCAGGGCGACGGTCGCGATGGAGCCCAGCCAGACGCCGGGCCAGAGGCGGCGGCCGCCGAGCAGGATCGCGGCCAGAGCGATGCCGGCGGGCGGCCAGATCGTTCCGAAGAGGACCGGGGTAACGGCCAGAAAAAGACTGAGCTTCCCCACGACCGCGTACGCGGTCGCCAAGACGAGGATCTGGAGCCAGACGCTCTTCGCCAGGATCTCCCGCACGGGCCCCTCTTGTCAGAAACGGCTCGTCTAGCCTACCAGAACACTGCCGCCATTGACGTTCAGGATCTCGCCCGTGATGTGCCGGGCGAGCGGCGATGCGAGGAAGACCACCGGCGCGGCGATGTCCTCGGGTGTGGCGATGCGCTGGAGAGGGATCGAGGCGAGCGCTTCCTTCCGCTTCTCACCCGAAAGCGCCTCGGCCGTCATGTCGGTATCCACCCAGCCGGGGGCCACGGCGTTGACCCGGATCTTCGGAGCCAGCTCGGTCGACCACGACTTCGTGGCAGAGATGATCGCTCCCTTGCTCGCTGCGTAGGGGCTGTAGAACGCCTCCCCCCGCTGCCCCGCGGTCGAGCTGATGTTGACGATGCTGCCGTTCCGGGAGCGCTCCAGGAGCGGGACCGCGTCGCGCGAGCAGAGGAACGGCCCCACCACGTTGACCGCCAGCGTGGCGTCCAGCTTCGTCTTGTCGAGCCGGATCAGCGGATCATGGATCCACACCCCGGCGTTGTTGACCAGGCAGTCGAGCGCTCCCCACTCGGAGCGGACGTGATCGAAGAGCTTCTCGATCTGGTCCGCGTCCGTGACGTCGCACCGGATCTTGCGGTGCGGCTGATCGGAGATCCGCCGCACCTCGTCGAGCACGTCGCGCGCCCGGGCCCCGCTCGCCACGTACTGGATCATCACGGCCGCCCCGGCCCGCGCGAACAGGCGGCAGCACGCGGCGCCGATGCCGCGGCTGCCCCCCGTCACGAGGACCCGGAAGCCGTGCAGATCGATCAAGCAGCGTCCACTTCGACGACCATGGCGATGCCCTGTCCGCCTCCGATGCAGGCCGACGCCACCCCGCGGCCGCCGCCGCGCCGCCGCAGCTCGCGCATCAGCGTGATCAGGATGCGCGTGCCCGAAGCGCCCAACGGATGGCCCAGGGCGATGGCGCCACCGTTGACGTTCAGCTTGTCGACGTCGAGGTCGAGGTCGCGGATGACCGCCAGGATCTGCCCGGCGAACGCCTCGTTGATCTCGATCAGGTCGAGGTCCCCGAGCTCCATGCCCGCCTTCTGGAGGGCCGCCCGGATCGCCGGCGCCGGACCGATGCCCATGCGCGACGGATCGACCCCGACGACCGACCAGGAGACGATGCGGCCGAGCGGCTTCCACCCCTTCTCCTGGGCCTTGGCTGCGGTGGACAGGATGGCCATGGCCGCGCCGTCGACGATCCCGGAGGCGTTGCCCGCAGTCACGAAGCCGTCCTTGTCGAAAGCGGTCGGCAGGCCCGCCAGGTCCTCCATCGTGGTCTCGGGGCGCAGGTGGCTGTCCTTCTCGATCTTCTTCGCCCGCTTGCCCTTCCCGACCTCGACCGGCACGACCTCTTCCGACAGCCGGCAGGCGTCCCAGGCCGCGGCGGCGCGCCGCTGCGACATCAGGGCGAATTCGTCCTGCTCCTGGCGGCTGATCCCGAAGTCCTTGGCCAGGTTGTTGGCGGTCTGCGCCATGTAGAAGCCGCAGTAGGTGTCGAGGAGCGCGACCATCAGGAGGTCCTGGAGCTGCCCCTGGCCGAGCTTGAAGCCCTTGCGCGCTCCCCAGATCACGTGCGGCGTCTGCGACATGTTCTCCATGCCGCCCACCAGACAGGTCGTGGCGTCGCCCGTGAGGATCGCCTGGGCGCCGGAAATGACCGACTGGATGCCCGAGCCGCAGAGCCGGTTGACGGTGAGCGCCGGCACCTCCTGAGGCACGCCGGCCTTGAGCGCCACGTGGCGGGCGCCGTAGATCGCGTCCGGCGAGGTCTGCAACGCGTTGCCCACGATGGTGTGATCGATCTCGTTGCCCTGGATGCCGGTGCGCTCCAGCAGGGTGCGCGCCGCGTGCGCCGCCAGATCGATCGCCGAGATGTCGGAAAAGTCGGTGTTGTACTCGATCATCGGGGTGCGCACCCCGTCGATGAAGACCAGATCGCGAACGTCCATATCAGTCCGTGCCTCCGTAGCGAAGTCTATTTCAAGTTTTCCGAGCCGCCCACGCATGGAAACGGCGGCGCCAGCGGTTGATGTCGGATCGCGGATCGATCCGGGTGCTGAGGAGGACGTAGATCCTCCGCCGTTCCCGATCGAGCCAGAGACTGTTGCCTGCGAAACCGGTGTGGCCGACCGATGAGGGCGAGAGAGCCGGCCCGGCGCTCCCGCGCAGGGTCCGACGCCGCCACCCCAGAGCGTACGATCTCCCGCCGGCCAAGGCGGCTGTGACCCGTACCGGCTCCAACAGCCGGCCGGGAGCCAACCATTCCGCGGCCAGCGTCCAGAGATCGCGCGCCCGGCCGAACAGCCCGGCGTGCCCCACGAGCGGGCCGAATCCCGGGATTCCCAGAAGGAATCGGGCGTTGCCGTCCTGGGGCTTCCCCGTGGGCGGCGCCGGCAGGGTCGCGATCGCGAGCCCCTGCTGCGCCGCGAGGTCCGCCTCCTTGCCCGTGTCCATCGGGCTTTGCGCGACGTCCGCGCGGTCGCCGGGTGACGGCTCGACCGTCCGGAGCCCGAGGGGATCGAGGACGCGCGTGCGCAGCAGATCGGCGAAGGGCTGCCCGGCCACCCGCTCCGCCGTCATCCCCCAGAGGAGATAGTCCAGATCGCTGTACGTCCCCGCCCGCGCGCCCAGCCGCTCCCCGCCGAGCAACAAATGGAGGACGTCGTCCCGCGTCCGGCACAGGTGATAGAGCGGCGCCCAGCCCTGCAGGCCGGACCGGTGGCGCAACAGATCCTCGAGAGTCCGCCGGCCCAGCCGCGGGTCCGCCTCGGGCCAGACTTCGCGGATGCGGGTCCACAGAGGAAGCGTGCCGTCCGCGTCGAGCACCAGGGCCAGGGTCGCGGTGAACAGCTTCGTCAGCGAGGCGAAGTCGAAGCGGGTCTCCAGCATGGCAGGCACGCCAGGCCGGGCTTCCCCGCCGGCTGCGGACCAGAGGATCGCGTCAGGCGTGCCGACCAGGCCGACGGCAGCGGTGGCAACCTGAGAACGGACGAGGTCTTCGAGGAAGGAGATCACCGGCTTGAGCCCTCACCCCCGGCCCGTCGCACGGCGCACCTACGGTTCCAGTCGTTCACCAATACGCACCTGGTGAAGGCCGAGGCGCTGCGGGGATGATGGAGCTCGAGAGCTCATGGCATCCGCATACCTACGCATCGGTCGCTTCCTGTAGCAATTTAAGGACCGCCTCGGCCCGGATTCGGGGAGGAGCAATGCCGAGGGGCAGCCCTTGCGGCCTCGCCATGGACAGCTGCGCGAGGTCAAAGGCCGACTTCTCTGCGATGTCGCGGATGGCCGCACTCGCTCCGCGTCCGAGCAGTTCGGACACCAGGGCCGGCTGGAGCAGAGATGCCGCATTGTGAAGTGCGGTTCGACCCTGATCGTCGGTTGAGTCGATGTCGGCACCCCCGTCGAGCAGCGCGCGCACCGTTAATAACACCGCGGGATCCAGGTCCGTCAAGATGATCACCTGGCTGAAGGTGCTCCCAGTCTCGTCCATGCTGACCCTGCTCTCTGCTTGAATACCGGGAGTGGCGTGGCGCACCGCCATGGTGAGTGGCCTGGTACCCGAGGGGCCGAGGGCGTTGAGGTCCGCTCCGGCCTCGGCCAGGGTGGTGACGACCGCCGGCCGATACCGGCCCGACGCGAGGTGCAAGGCAGTCCAGCCGTCCTCGTCGACGGCATCGACCGGGGCGCCGGCCTCAAGGAGCAGCCGAACGCTACCATCGTGCCCGCCGATCGCCGCCTGCAGGAGCGGCGTTCGGCCGCGGACTCCGCGCCAGGAGATTGGTGCGTCCAGAGCGAGCAGGGACGCGACGACGCTCTCCTGGCCATTCTGGGACGCCATCAGGAGCGCCTCGCCCAAGGTGTTGCGCCGGAAGTCGGTGCCACCTGCCTGAAGCAGGTCCTCGACAATTGTCCGGTCTCCCTGGCCGACAGCGAGGACGAGGAGCGGCGAGTTGTCCGGCCCCAGGTCGGGGTCGTGTGGGGCGCCCAAGGCCAGCAGTCGCCGGACGACGCCAGCGGCAGCGCGATTGATGGCCAGCTGCAGTGTCCGATCCAGCGAAGCGACATCGTCGGGGGGCGTCGGCGAGGCGTCCAGGATGGCCTCGGCGACGTCGGCTTGTCGATTGTAGAGGGCGACGAACACGGCGTTCTTGCCGCCGTCGTTTCGTTGGAACGGCGACAGCCCCCGCTGCACCAGGTCGGCCGCGACCTCAGCTCGACCGCCCTGCGCCGCGTAGTGCAGGCCGGTGAACCCTTCTCGGTCAGTGGAGTGGAGGTCGACGCCGCGGTCCAGGAGGGCTTCGACCAGTGCACCCATCCCGTGGAATGCGGCCTGCAGGAGGGGAGGCCCATCCGTGTCCGTCCTGACGCCGAGCGCTTCGGCCGGGAGTTGCTTCACCATCCGCAACGCCAGGGCTTCGTCGTTATTGGCGATCGCCCATACCAGTTCGTGTCGTACGGGCTGCAGGTGCGCGACCATCTCGCGGTACCGATCAAGGAATCCCGATCGGTCGCGAGTCCACAGGTGCGCCAACGGGGAGAGTGAGTATCCGCCGGTGGCGGTTGTCACCGCGAGTGAGGCGCGGACCATCGCGTCCGCCGTACGACGGCACTCGTCTGGGTCTTCGCCGGTGAGCGTTGCAATCAGCTGAGTCGATATCCTGAAACCCGGCGGCGCGACGGCGAGAGCGTCGAGGACCGCTCCCGCCATGCCGGGTAGCCCCGCGACAACCTCGTCGATGACGATCGCGAGGTTCACGTCCGGGATGCCGGGCAGCGCGACTCGTGTCAGCGAGGCTTCCCGCAGGCGCCTGCTCAGGTACTCCCATTCTCTCTCGAGATCCGTGGAGCTGGCGACGTTGGCGCCCAGCAGGCGCAGCCCTTGGGGGTGGTAGCCGATCGCTCGTGCGAGCTCGCCGGCGAGCGGCGGAAGCGACGCTGGCAAGGTACCCGCCCAGAAGGCGAGCACCTCGAAGCCCTGTTCGGGAGAGAGACCTCCGAGGCAAAGCGGATCGTGCAGGCCCACCGAGTACAGTGCGTCGGAGTCGCTGAGGGTAATGAGCACGGTCGTCCGAGGGTGGCACCGGGCTGCCTCGACGAGTTCGTCCAGCCTCCCTCGGGGCTCGTCGAGCACCACCAGCAGCCGTCCATCGCCAACTCGGGCGCTCGCGGCCAGGGCGAGGTCGGCGCTGGAGACGCCCCTCGTTTCCTTCTCCCCAAGCTGGCGAGCAAGACCGCGCCGCAGCTCCGGCGCCCCCGTCAGGACCGCCGACTCGGTATCGAGCCAGCAGACCGCCGCAAATGTGTCCGAGGCGACGTCACTGACCGCCGCGATGACGCAGGTTGTCTTGCCACTTCCGGGCAGTCCGGTGATCCCCACCAAGGCCCGCTCTTCACGCAGGGCGGCACACAGCCGGGTGTGCTCGGCCCGCTGGACGTACCCGAGCGGTAGCTGGGGCAGGACCAGCGCCGGTCTCTCGGGCTTGCTCGGCGGTGGACTCGCCACCGGCGGCCTTGTTGGCAGCGTCCAGATCAAGGCGATCGCGTCGCGGTCCCCGGGACGACGTTCGAGCAAGCTCGCGCGCATGGCGTCGAGTTGGTCGTACGGCTCGAGGAGGTCGACCGCTGCCTCGGCGAGCTTGTAGGGCGTGGCGGGAGACTCCGGCAGGTGCGGACTCATCTCGGTCCCGCGCGGCAGTTCGCCCACCACCACACGCAACTCGGCGGCTTCGAAGCGGGTGACCAGGAAGTCGACCAGGGACGACTCCAAGCTCGCCTTGATCACGGTGGCGGCGTCAGAAGATCTCGGATGTCTGGGGCGAGATGACCACGAATTCGAGCGAGCGGGATCCCCCGATTATTGGCTGCCAGGCCGACGGCATGCGGGTTCATCTGACCGCGGTTATGGTGCAGCGCCACCGCATCGAAGGACCGGTTGTAGACGGGCGAACCAGACGAACCGGGCAGCGTGCTGGGTTTGTACTTCACTCGAGTCCCGGAGGGGATGACGCCGTCGAATCCCGGAGTGGCGAACGCGACCTTCAGTGGCTGTTGCGCCGGTGGATCTATGCCGGGCACTTGTGGATGCTGGACGATCAGGATCGGCTCGCCGGCGGCGGGTATGGTGCGATCGGTCGAGATGTCCACCCAGCCGCGGACAGCTTGCTCGTTCGGCGGCGTCTCGAGTCCCACGTTGCGCGACAGCTTCAGCAGAGCGTAGTCGAGCTCATTCGCCGCTGGTTCGCCGACCAGCGAGATGTCACTGGAGCTGTACGGTGACTGCGGTACCTGCCAGGTCGTATCGATGCCGATCCACGCCGCCGGATCCTCCTGTGGATCGCCGCCCGCCTCGTCCCGGCGGTAATCAAAGAGCACTTTCACCACAGAAGCGGGGTCCTTGAGGTACGGCTCGACGACGTGGTAGCAGGTCAGCACCAGGTTCGGCCCTACCAGGAACCCGGTTCCGAGTTGCGTGCCGCAGCGGACGCGGCAGACCTGCCTCTCAGCGCGGACTATCCATTTCGCGAGCCGGGTCGTGTCCAGGAACGGGTTGCCGAGGCTCGTGAGCTTCTCGAGACCGGACTTGACGTCGAGCCCGTGGTTCTCGATCGCCGTGGTCCATCCAGGGCGAGTCGAAAGGTAGAGCGCGATCGTCCCGAGCTGCTCGACCTGTGGGCGCTCGACCGCCGCCGCGGCCACGATCTTGTCCAGGACGCCACGTTTGTTGGCCTCGTCGACCACTCCCGAGGCGACGATCGACCAAGGCTTCTGCCAGGCGATGTAGGCGTCGAGCTCCGGATAGGTGTCCTTCACCAGCTGCCGCATGGTCTCGTCAGAGAAGGTCGCCTCGAGCGCGGTCCGCACGAGCTTGAGGTCTGAACCGGATAGCTCCAGGTAGCCCATGTCTAGACTAAGGGCTCTTCGGGGATGTCCCGGACCAGGGCGGCGAGCGGGTGGGTCAGGAGGAGGTCGCTGGCAGTGAGAAGCTGCGACGTTACGGCCATGGGCGATGAGTTTAGCAGAGGAACCCAACCGCAAACGCGCCTCAGCAACGAGGTGGTCACTGCACTGAACGGCGATGCCGGCGTCGACAAGCTCCGCCACCAGACTCACACGTAATTCCCCGGATCCCCCGTCTGAAACACCACCACTCGTTCTCCCTCATGAAATTCCCCGGCCGCGGCCAGGTCGTCCAGCGCCGCGAAGGCCGCCGCGCCTTCGGGTCCGACGCGCAGCCCCTCGACCCGGGCCAGCCGTTCGGTCACCGCGGGGAGGCGCGCTTCGTCGATGGCGAGGGCCCGGCCGTCCGAGGCGCGGACCGCGCGCAGCACGAGGAAGTCGGCGATCGCCTTCGGCACCCGCAGACCCCAGACGCGCGTGTCCGGCTCTTCCCACGGCGCGGCCGTCTCCTCTCCCCGCTCGAAGGCGCGGACCATCGGCGCGCAGCCGGTCATCTGGACGATGACGAACCGCGGGCGCTTCGGACCGATCAGCCCCAGCCGGCGCAGCTCGTCGAACGCCTTGTGCATCCCGACGATCCCGGTGCCGCCGCCCAGCGGGTAGACGATCCAGTCCGGCAGCTCCCAGCCGAGCTGCTCGGCGAGCTCCAGGCCCATCGTCTTCTTCCCCTCGGCGCGGTACGGCTCGCGCAGCGTCGAGACTCCCCAGAAGCCCTCGCCGCCGGCTTCCAGGAGCTTCGCGGCTTCGACCAGCGTGCCCGGCGCTTCCAGCACCTCGGCGCCGTGCGCGCGGCAGCGATCGAAGATGCTCCGCGGCGTATCCGACGGCAGCGCCACCCGCGCGCGCAGGCCGGCCGCCGCGGCATACGCCGTGAGCGCCAGGGCCGCGTTGCCGGCGCTCGCGAGCTGCACGCCGGCGGCGCCCAGCTCCCGCGCCCGGTTGACCGCGAGCGATAGTCCCCGCGCCTTGAACGAGCCCGTGGGGTTCTGCGCCTCGTCCTTCATCAGGACCTCGATGCCGGGAGGAGCGAGCCGTCTCAGACGGATCAGCGGGGTTCCCCCTTCGCCCAGGTCGACGCGGTCCGCGAAGTTGGAGAGCGGCAGCAGCTCCCGGTAGCGCCACAGCGTCCACGGCCGGTCCGCGAGGGCGCGGCGCAGACGCTCCCCTTTTTCGGGATCGAGGTCGTACTCCACCAGCCAGGGCGCTCCGGCCGGCGAGACGAACGCGGGCTCGTCGAGCGGCGCCGTGACGCCCGTCCGCGAACAGACCAGATGGGTCGCCCAACGCTCGTTTTGATTCGTCTCAGCTCGCATTCCGGCTCTCCCGTGGCCCGCGCTCGTCGGCGAACGCCCGCGCCACTTCCGATTCATAGTGACGGACCAGCTCGGTGTTGTGATCCACCGCCGGAGGCGCTGTGGTCGGCAGCGGGGCCGCCGCGCGGATCTCCGCGATCTGCTTTTCCAGCTCCGCCTTCTGCCCCGGGTCCGCCGCGCTCTTCAGTTGGGTCTCCAGGTCCTGGATCATCTGATTCCGGGACTCCGCGATCTTGCGGTCCAGCTCCTGCCCGCGCAGGGCGATCCATGCCTCCTGCACCCGCCCCTGGATCCAGCTCAGCTCCTTCGGGTTGTAGCCCAGCTCGAGAGCCGCCCGCAGGTCCGCGGTGGCGGCCGGCTCCTGCGGCCCCGACTTCTCCGGCTCCTCCGCGCGGATCTTGCGCACCAGGCGTTTGACCTCCAGATACATCCGGATCTGCGTCTCGGTGAGCCGGCCGTCCGCCGGCGGCTGGTACCTCGCCCTGGCGGCCTGCTCCATGACCTGGGCCGTCGTCATCTCACGGGGCTTCTTCCCCGCCTTCTTCTCCTCCTCCGCCTCCCGCGCGCAGCCGGCGAGGACGACCGCGCAGAGAAGAGCGGTCCGAAGAATGCGATACGTCATCCCTGAAACTCCTTATTCGGTCCGCTTGCGGATGACCATCCGGATCGGCACGCCCGGCAAATCCAGATCCTCGCGCATGCGGTTCTCCAGATAGCGCCGGTAGTGGTGATTGCGCGGCAGGAGCCGGTTCGCGAAGAGCATGAAGGTGGGCGGAGCCGTGGAGACCTGGGTCGTGTAGTAGAGCTTCCAATGGGCGCCGCTGAGCGACGGCGGGGCGACGCGCTTGATGGCGGCCTCGAAGATGCGGTTGAGCTGCCCGGTGGAGAGCTTGAGGTTGTACGCCTCGAGCGTCTTGTCGATCGGCCCCCAGAGCTTCTCGATCCCGCGCCCGCTCAAGGCCGAGGCGTTGACCCGCGCCGGGTGGGACAGCAGCTCGTCGAGGCGCACCGCGCTCTTTTCCAGCCGCTCGCGGGACTCCTCGTCGAGAAGATCCCACTTGTTCATGACGACCACGGCGGCGCGGCCGAGCTCCCAGATGGTCCCCGCGATCGCCAGGTCGCCGCTGGTGACGCCTTGCGCGGCGTCGATGACGAGCACCGCGACCTGGGAGCGCTCGATCTGGCGGCGGGCCATCATCACCGCCAGCTCTTCGGCCTGGCCCGTCATCTGGCTGCGCCGCCGGATGCCGGCCGTGTCGATCAGAAGATAGGACTTGTCGCCGCGCTGGACGAGGGTGTCGACCGGGTCGCGGGTCGTGCCGGCCACGGGCGAGACGAGGGAGCGCAGCTGTCCGGAGATCTTGTTGAGGAGCGACGACTTGCCCACGTTCGGCCGGCCGACGATCGCCACCGCCGGCGCGTCGGACTGGACGAACTCGGGGATCTCGGGCAGGGCGAGGTTCAGGGCCTCGCGGAGGTCCTCGATGCCGGCTCCGTGCTCGGCCGAGATGAGGAGCTGCTGGTCGATCCCCAGGCTGTAGAACTCCGTGAAGCGATCGCGCGCCTCGCGTGTGTCCGCCTTGTTGACCACCAGGACGACCGGCTTGTGATAGCTCCGCAGCTTGTCCCAGACCGCCTCGTCCGCAGTGGTGAGCCCCTGCTTGCCGTCCACGAGGAAGAGGAGCAGATCGCTCTCCTCGATCGCGAGGAAGACCTGCTGCGACAGGCCCAGGGGATCGTCGCCCAGCGGCAGCCCGCCGGTGTCGACGATCTGGATCTGCCGTCCGTCGGCGATCTCGGCCATCCCGGTGATGCGGTCGCGCGTGACCCCCGGCATGTCGTGCACGATGGCCTTGCGCTTCCCGACCAGGCGGTTGAAGAGGGTCGACTTGCCGACGTTCGGCCGGCCGACGATGGCGACGGTGGGGGTCAGGGCCATAGCGGGGGGATTGTAGCTTCTATCTCCGTTCCCGCGGCTCCGGCATCCCAGCGATCTTCAGGTCCAGGCCGCGGTGCCGCAGAGAAACTCCCACCAGCTCCACCTCGACCGCATCGGCCAGCTGGAACACCCGGCCGTTGTTCTGCCCGACGAGGCTGTGGGAGTCGGCTCCGTAGACGTAGTAGTCGTCCGCCATCGTACGGACCGGCACCATGCCGTCCACGAAATAGCCGTCGAGCTGGACGAAGAGGCCGAAGGGCTGGACGCCGGTGACGCGGCCGGTGAAGCGCTCGCCCACGCGGTCGGCCAGAAAGCGGACCTTCTTCCATTGCAGGAGATCGCGCTCCGACTGCTCGGCCCGCCGCTCCGTCGTGCTCGTGTGGTCCCCCATCTCCGGCAGCCGGTCGGCGATCGGGAACCACGCCTCCAGCCCACCTTTGAGCAGCGCTTTGAGCGCCCGGTGCACCACCAGGTCCGGATAGCGCCGGATCGGCGAGGTGAAGTGCGTGTACCAGCGCGAGGCCAGGGCGTAATGCCCCCGGCACTCGGGGCTGTACAGGGCCCGCTGCATGGTGCGCAGGACGACCGACGAGACGAACGCCTCGACCGGGGTCCCCTGCGACTGCGCCACCACCGCCTGGAGCACCGTGGGATGCACCACGTCGAGGTTCCCCTTCACCTCCAGCCCCAGCGGGCGCAGCACCTCCCGCAGCTCGGCCAGGCGGTCCGGGCTGGGCGCGTCGTGCACCCGGTAGAGCGCCGGGATCTGCGTCGTCTCCAGCTCGTACGCCACCGCCTCGTTGGCCGCGAGCATGAACTCCTCGATGATCCGGTGCGCCACGTGCCGGTGCGCCGGCGTCACCCCGACCACCGTGCCCTCCGTATCCAGCTCGACGTTCCCTTCCGGCAGGTCGAAATCGATCGAGCCACGCTTCATCCGCGCGTGATGGAGGATGCTCATCAGCACGTGCATCTCCCGCAGCACGGGCAGGACGTCGCCGTATTCGGCCGCGTCCTCGGGCCGCGGCTCCTCCAGCACGCGCCGCACCTCGTCATAGGTCATGCGGCGGGCGCTCTGGATCACCGTCTCGGCGAACCGGCGGCTCTGGACCTTGCCGGCGCGGTCGATGTCCAGGAAGGCGGAGAGGGTCAGCCGCGGCACGCCGGGGCGCAGCGAGCAGAGCCCGTTGGAGAGCGCCTCCGGGAGCATCGGGATCGCCCGGTCCGGGTAGTAGACGCTGGTGCCCCGGCGGTAGGCCTCCGAGTCGAGGTCTCTCCCCTCTTTCACGTAACTCGCCACGTCCGCGATGTGGACGCCCAGGCGGAAGTTGCCGTCGGGCAGGCGCTCGATCGACACCGCATCGTCGAAGTCGCGCGCGCTGGCGCCGTCGATGGTGATGACCACGCGCCCGCGCAGGTCCTCCCGGCCTTCCCAATCGTCCGGCCGGGGATCCGGCGGGAAGGCCGCCGCCTCCTGGAGCACGATCGGCGGGAACTCGTCCGGAATCTGATAGTGGCGGAGGACGACCCGCACGTCGGCGCCCGGCGTGTCCGGGTGGCCGAGATCTTCGATCACGTGCCCGATCGGGCGCTTCCCGCGCTCGACGCGGACGACCACAAAATGATCCTCCTGAACGTCGTCCGCGTCGCGGACCTCCAGCTCGATCGACATCTTGGGGTCATAGGGGATGAGCCAGCGGCGGCCGTCCTCGGCGGTCTCCAGCGTCCCGACGAGCGTGTCGGCCCGCGTGGAGAGGATCTTGAGGACGTGCGCCTCGGGGAGCTTCCAGTCGCCGGGCTTGGCCTTGCGGCCCAGGCGCTTGACCAGGACCAGATCGCCGCTCAACGCTCCATTGAGAGACCGGCTGCGGATGAAGTGATCGGCCTCTTCGCGCTGGCCGGGCTTCAGGAGCGCGTCGCCGGTCTCCAGCACATCCACGATCCCCGTGGCCCAGGGCGTCTTCTCGGCCGCATACCAGACCCCCTCGACTTCCACGGCACGGCCGCGGGCTTCGAGGCCGCGCAGCGCGCCCTCGATCTCCGCGGGGGCCACGCCCCGCATCTGCTCGGCAATGTCCTGGAGCTCCAGGCCGTCGCGCCCGGTCTTGTCGACCAGGCCGAAGACCTGCTCCCTCAAGGGCCCCTCGGCCCCTGGCAACATAATTGACATCAGGTAGGTTCCTCCCTACAATGCACCCCGCGCTGCGAAAGTGGCGGAATTGGTAGACGCGCAAGATTCAGGATCTTGTGGTCGCAAGGCCGTGGGGGTTCGAGTCCCCCCTTTCGCACCAAGCTCCCACCCCCAACTGCAATCCCGGGCAGAGAATATACGAAGTCGGGGCCGCCGCCCCTAACCCACCGGCAGCGCCGCGGAGAAGCCAGGCTCCAGTCCGGTCGACCGCTCCGTCGCCGGGGCCAGGGCTCCCGCCTCGAGGATCGAGGTCCAGGGGAGCGCGCCGAGCAGCTCTCGGAAGCGCACGTCGAAGCCGTCCCGCCCCGTCTCGTGGACGAAGCGGGCGAGCCCCGTGAGCCGCCCCGGCGTCGGACGCCCGGTGATCTCCCAGGGGTGGACCACCGCGACCGGCAATCCATCCGCATCGAGGTGCGCCTGCGCAGCGCGGACCAGGCGCGCCGGCTGGACGAGGCGGCCGGTCCAACTCCCCGCGGGCAGCCGCAGAGGGCCTGCGAAGGTGAGAGGCGGCAGCTCCACCAGTTCCCGTGCCGGCGGACCGCTCCACTCCAGGAGAGAGATGAACCGCGGGTTGTTCGGACGCCCCGAAAACGCGCAGGGGGCGAGCGAGCTGTCGTAGAGGAAGCCCGCTTCGGCGACGAGCGGAAGGTGCGGGCTCGCCAGGCAGCGCAGCGACCACTCGGGAGCCCGGAAGCCGCGGACCGGCTCGCCGATCACGTCTTCGAGCATCGCCTTCGAGCGCCGGAGGTCGCCCAGGAAGTCCTCGGGCGTCCGCTCCGTGGCGCGCAGGTGCAGATAGCCGTGGCTGCCGACCTCATGGCCGGCCGCGGCGATCGCGCGAACGAGCCGCGGCAGCCGCGCCGCCACCTCGCCGAGCACGAAAAACGTCGCCGTCCGGTCCGCGGCGGCGAGCATTTCCAGCATTTCCGGGATCAGGCGGTCCAGCTCCTGCGGCAGCTCGGGCCGCATCTCCGGCCGCACGAAACCCGGGACCAGGCACGTGTGGTACCACTCCTCGACATCCACCGTGAGCGCGCAGCCGAACGGCCCGGCCCGGCGGACGACCCGCGGCATCTCCTGACGCATCGGGATCATCCCCCCTCGCCGTGAAGGCGCCATTGCCCTCCCGTCCTGCGCCGACGTCACCGGACGTACTTTCCGGGACTTTCGGTTGTCACGGATTCTTTGCAGAAGGCGTGCCGAGGCCCCGCACCTCCAGCGTTACCGGATCCCGCTCCGGCAACCGCGTCACCGGCCCCCGCACCAGCGACTCCGGCTTGATCCGCGCCGCGGCCGCACCGCTGGCGATGTCGGCCCACTTCCCCACCATGACCACCACCAGCTTGTCGGGCTGGAGATAGCGCTGCGCCGCGCGCTGGACCTGCTCGGGGGTGACGCGGCGGATGCGGTCGCGGTAGGTCCGCCAGAAGGCATGGGGCCGGCCCAGGTATTCGTCCTCGGCGAAGGTGCCGGCGATTTCGGCTGGGGTGTCGAAGAGGAGGGGGAAGCCGTCGATGAGAGCTTTGCGGGCGAATTCCAGCTCCGCCCCGGACACCGGCTCCTCGCGCAGGCGCCGGACCTCGGCGATCGCCACCTGGGTCGCCCGCGCCGCCGAGGCGTTCTCCGTCTCCAGGAAGACCTGGAAGAGCCCCGGCACTCTGAGATCGACCTCGAAAGTCGAATCCACCCGGTAGACGAGCCCCATCTCGCCGCGCAGCTTCCGCAGGAGGCGCCCTCCCAGAGCCCGGTTCATCACCTCCAGGGCCGGCTCGTCCGGATCGTCCCACCCCCGACGCTGAGCGCCGAGGTGACCCAGGATGACCTTCGCCTGTGGGATGTCCCGCTCCACGTAATACACGCCGGGGCGCGGCGTGCCGGGCGCCGGCGCCTGGGGCGGCCACGCCGGAGGCGGCCCGGTGGGCGCCGGCCAGTTAGCGAAGCAGGTCTCCAGACGGGCCAGCGCATCCGCGGTGGCCACGTCGCCCGACACGGCCACGACCATGGTGTCCGGACGCCAGGTGGCGCGATGAAAGGCGGTCAGCTCGGCCGGGGTGAGGCCTTCGAGATGGCGCGGAGACACCTCGCGGACCCGGGGGTGATCCGCTCCGTACAGGAGCCTCCCCCATTCCCGGCCCAGGACCTCCAGAGGATTGTCGGTCCGCCGGCCGAGGCTCTCACGGAGGTTCTCGCGGGCGACTGCCACGCGCCCCTCGTCGAAGCGCGGCGCGCGAATCATCTCGCAGAACAGGCCGAGCCCTTCGCCGAGAGCTTGGCTGGAGACGTTGAGCGTCGCGCCGCTCCGGGTGACGTTCGCCAGGCTCTCGATGTCGGCGCCGAGGAAATCCGCCTGCTCGTCGAAGGCATCCGGAGGCCGCGAGGCCGTACCGCCGCGCCGCACCAGGGCTGCAGTGAACGAGGCCCGACCCGCCCGCTCCGGCGGATCGATCCAGTCACCGCTGCGCACCGCCACGACGACGTCGACCAGAGGAAGCGTGTGGTCCTCCACGACGTACACCGGAACCCCGTTGCTCAACACGTGGCGGAGCCCGTCGGCGTTCGGCACCTCGAAGCTCAGGTCGTCGAAGCGGAGTTGCTCGGGCCGGTCGGGGATCGCCGGCGGAGCCGCCGCGGCGAGGGGAGAAAGGACTCCAAGGACAGCAAGGACTCCAAGGGCAAAGATCGAAGGTCTGTGAGGGTCCCGGCGAAGCCGGCTCTCGGAAGCTCCGGCAGTCATCCCCGCCCCCGCACAAACACCCCTACGGTCCTCTTCTGCGGATCGAGCCACGTGCTTACCACCCGCTGCAAATCAGCCGGCGTGACCGCCAGGGTCGCCTCAGGCCAGCGGTCCAACTCGCGCCAGTCGCCGAGCGCCTCCGCGGAAAGAAGCCGAAGAGCCAGGGCCAGCGGATCGCTCAAACCGCGCCACGACTGGGTGACGATCTGATTCTTCACCTTCTGAAGCTCGCGCTCCGAAACCGGCTCGCGCCGCAGCCGCTCGACCTCCGCATCCCAGGCGGCGACGAGCGCTTCCGGAGTGGTCTCCCCCTTCGATTCGAGGATCACCGAGAAGGATCCTCCCCGGCGGGCAGCGTCGTGCTCGGCATAAGCGGCGAAGGCGGTTCCCTGGCCGAGCACCAGGGAGCGAAAGAGGCGTCCGGTACGGCCATTGAGAACGCCCGCCAGCACGTCGAGCACATAGGTGTCCGGATGCCCGAAGCCCGGGGTGTGGTAGAGCACCCGCGACTGGGGAGTGCACTCGCAGCTCTCCGTGAGGCGCCGCTCCCTCGTCGGCGCCGCCGCGGGTGCGGGTGCAGCTGTGAGGGTAGGGGCCGGCGTGCTGGGGCGCCGCAGGCGGCCGAAGTAGGTGCGGGCCAGAACCTTCACCTGCTCGGGATCAAAGTCGCCGACGAGAGCCGCGGTGATCTGGTCCGGCCGGTAGTGTTCCAGGAACCATGCCTCCGTCTGCGAGCGCCGGAGCACCGCCAGGTCCTCGGTCCGGCCGAGCGTCGGCCAGGCATAGGGATGCCCCTCCCAGAACGCCGCGGCGAGCTTCTCGACCGCCTTGCCGGTCGGCGTGGATTCCAACCGCTGCCGCCGCTCCTCTTCCACGACGCTCCCTTCGAGGTAAAACTCGCGGAAGACCGGAGAGAGCAGCCGGTCGGACTCCAGCCAGAACCACAGCGACAGCTTGTTCGCAGGAATCTGGCCGTAGTAGACCGTGTAATCGCGATATGTGAGCGCCTGGACCCCGACCGCGCCCTCGTCCCGGTAGATGCGGGAGAGCTCGCCGCGCACCATGAGAGGCCGCTGGTCTTCGAGGAGCTTCTCCAGGCGGCGCTGGAGGTCGGCGATCTCCGCGTCGCGGCCGGCCGACGGGAGCTGGCCACGGAGAGTGACGAGGCGGTCCGCCAGCTCATCCTGGCGCGCCATGAGCACGCCCTCGCGATCCGGAGTCCGGGTGCCGATCTTCTGGCTTCCGTGGAACATCAGATGCTCCAGCAGGTGGCTGATCCCGGTCACTCCCGGCCGCTCATCCCCCGACCCCGTCCGCACCACCCACCCCGCCGCCACCAACGGAACCCCCGGCCGGCGCACCAGCAGGAACCGCATCCCGTTCTCCAGCTCGAACGACTCCACCGGCAACCGGGGAGCCGCCGCGGACGGGGCGGCCAGGGCAGGGGCGGCTGCGCACGATATATAAATAAGGTAGAGGGCGGCGCGGAGGCGGCGGCGGAGGACGGCGACCATCGGCACGAGCGTAATGGTAGCAGGACGCTGCTGCCCGGTTCACGTCGGACCTGTTTGACTCCCTCCAGACCGGCCCGTATTCTTGGTCCGAGGAGATTGTGCATGTCTGTCCAGCCCAAACTGCGGATCAGCCCCGAAGAATATCTGGAGCTCGAGCGCCACTCGGCCACTCGGAGCGAATACCTCGATGGGGAGATCTTCGCCACGACGGGAGGGAGCTTCCGGCACAACATCATCGTCGGCAACTTGGTCGGGGAGCTCCGGCAGCAGCTCAAGGGCCGGGCCTGCATGGTCGCGCCCAGCGATCTCCGGATTCACCTCCCCGCCACCGGCCTTTACACCTATCCTGACGTGGTCGCAATCTGCGGAGAGCCACGGTTCAAGGACGAGGAATTCGATACGCTCCTCAATCCCACCCTGCTCATCGAGGTCCTCTCTCCCACCACCGAGGCCTACGACCGCGGGAAGAAGTTCGAACACTACGACACCATCGAGTCCCTCGCCGAGTACGTGCTCGTCTCCCAGGACACCCCGCGGGTCGAGCAGTACGTTCGGCAGGACGGCGGTCGCTGGCTGTTCACCGCCACGTCCGGGCTCGACGCGAAGCTTGTCCTCCCCTCCATTAGCTGCGAGCTCGCGCTGGCTGAGATCTACGACAAGGTTCCATTCGGGACCTGATCCTCGTCCTTTCTCCCTTCACTGCGAGCCCGCGCGGATCATCCACCTCTCCCGACCCTGCACGCCATAGGGAGCGAAGCCGGCAAAGCCCAGGTAGTCGAACGGGAGAACTGCTCCCTTCTCCAGCCGAACTGTCTTGTCCGCCAGCTCGAAAAACGCCACGATCGTCCCCGAGACCCCGACCAGCTTCGCGCAGTCCGCCTGCTGTCCGGCCTTGGGCGACGAGGACTTCGTCACGGTGATCTCCATCTTCACGACACCCAGCTTCCCGATGGCGGTCTCCTCCAGGTCGAGCGCCTTGGCAATCTCCGCGTCCACATCCGCCTTCTTCTCGACCCCGAGCACCTTGGCCTCCACCCGGCATTCCAGGAACGACGAGCTCCGCCCCCGCGCATCCTGCATCAGGCGGTGCGCCCCCTTCTCCAGCCCCTCCACATAATTCCCCTGGCGAAACGCGGGGACCATCTCGCTCTGGATGATCTCCTGAGCCCTCTCATCGGAGATGGTCGACTCCAGCCCTTTCCCCACCTCGATCCGGACCTGGCGCTCCTTCATTGCTAGGACCAGCAGGATCCCGTTGTCCTTGTCCTTCTGCCCCAGCCCCCACGCGTTGGCCACCCGGAGAGAGAACGCCTCCAGGCCCTCGCCCGCCAAAGAGGGCACCGTGAGCACGGCGATCTGGTGGCTCGTCTCCTTCTCATAGGCCGCCAGCTCGTCGATGAGCCGCTTCTTGCGCTCGGCGGAAAAGACCTGAGCGAGATCCGTGACCCGGTCCTCCAGTCGAGGCACCGCCGGCTCCTTCTCCGCTGCGCGTCCCGGCGCGGGAGCCAACAAGAGCAGAACCGCCAACGCGCAAGGGATCACGAACCATCGGTCTGTAGGCATGGGCTCCTCCCAGAGAGGTGTTCCGGCAGTCTAGCTACGACGGCATCCTCGCACATGTGGCCATGAGGTAGGATAAGAGAGATACGAGAGCTTCCGGGATTGCCGGAATCGGTTCCATGGTATCCTTCAGGAGGAACAAGCCGATGGCTGTCGCGGCGAACGATGTTCATCGCTGGAAGCGAGAGGAATACGAGCGTATGGCCGCTCAGGGATTCTTCCCGCCCGAGGCCCGGGTGGAGTTGGTGGACGGAATCGTCTACGACATGGCGCCCCAGAACAGCCCTCACACTACTGGCCTGCATCTGGGCCTCCAGTTTCTGAGCCGCGCCTTCCCAGACTGCTACGTCCGCGTGCAGTCGCCGCTCGCCTTGGATGATGACTCGGAGCCGGAACCAGATCTTGCCGTGGCCGAAGGAAAGATCGTGGACTATGCCAAAAGCCACCCCGCCACTGCGTTGCTTGTCATCGAGGTCTCAGATCAATCTCTGGCCCACGATCGAAATCGCAAGATCCCGCTCTACGCGCGCTCCGGAATCCCCGAAGCCTGGCTGCTGAACCTGAAGGCGAAGACCCTGGAGGTCTATCGCGATCCCGGAATGGGCGCCTACCGGTCCCGCCAGATCCTCCGGGCCGGCGCTACGATCTCCCCGCTCGCCCGCCCAGAAGCCCAGATCGTCGTCGCGGACCTGTTCCCGCGTTAGCGGGCCGACGGGCGTTACGACATTCGTCGCAGTTACCTCCTCACCTGTTACAAAAGGCCGCCGTCAAGGTAGAAGTGACGAGCAGCAAACGGCAGATCAAAGCCCCTCAGTCGCACCCCAATGCCAGTCGACCGCAAAGGGATGCCGGTGATCGGCAGTCCCATGCCAGCGAACAGCAGACCAATGCCGGCGGCCGGCAGACCTTTGCCAGTGCCCGGCAGCCAGATGCCAGTACCCGGCAACCAGATGCCGGTGCTCGGCAGCCAGATGCCCGCGGGTGGCATTGCCCTGCCGGTGAACGGCAGATGCAGGCGGATGGGCGGCAGACCTTTGCCGGTGACCGGCAGGCCAATGCCAGAGACCGGCAGACCTCTGCCAGGGGGCGGCAGCTGGATGCGGGTGACCGGCACTGTAATGCCGAAGGCTGGCACTCCAGTGCGGATGACTGGCCGA
>Ga0190274_10000082_pt1 | contig 69816 bp, 68 predicted proteins | sample Popmic531T_FD_133002 | JGI IMG/M metagenome (GOLD analysis project Ga0190274, IMG submission 133002) | Populus adjacent soil microbial communities from riparian zone of Yellowstone River, Montana, USA - 531 T | ecosystem: Environmental > Terrestrial > Soil > Riparian zone | place: USA: Montana...
CAGCTGGACGGTGGCCGCTTCGCGACCTCCGACCTCAACGACCTGTACCGCCGCGTGATCAACCGCAACAACCGCCTCAAGCGGCTGCTCGACCTCGGCGCGCCCGAGATCATCGTCAACAACGAGAAGCGGATGCTGCAGGAGGCCGTCGACTCGCTGTTCGACAACGGCCGTCGTGGTCGCCCGGTCACCGGGCCGGGCAACCGCCCGCTGAAGTCGCTCTCCGACATGCTCAAGGGCAAGCAGGGGCGCTTCCGGCAGAACCTGCTCGGCAAGCGCGTGGACTACTCGGGCCGTTCGGTCATCGTGTCGGGTCCGCAGCTGAAGCTGCACCAGTGCGGTCTGCCCAAGCAGATGGCGCTCGAGCTCTTCAAGCCGTTCGTGATGAAGCGCCTCGTCGACCTGTCGCACGCGCAGAACATCAAGTCCGCCAAGCGGATGGTCGAGCGGGCGACGTCCGGTGCCCGGTACGCCGTGGTCTGGGACGTCCTCGAAGAGGTCATCACCGAGCACCCGGTGTTGCTCAACCGCGCACCCACGCTGCACCGTCTCGGCATCCAGGCCTTCGAGCCGCAGCTGATCGAGGGCAAGGCCATCCAGATCCACCCGCTCGTCTGCTCGGCCTTCAACGCCGACTTCGACGGCGACCAGATGGCGGTGCACCTGCCGCTGTCGGCCGAGGCGCAGGCCGAGGCGCGGATCCTGATGCTGTCGACCAACAACATCCTGAAGCCGTCGGACGGCCGTCCGGTGACCATGCCTACCCAGGACATGATCATCGGCCTGTTCTTCCTGACGACCGATCGGGACAACACCCCGGGCGACGGCCGCGCGTTCGCGTCCCAGGCCGAGGCGATCATGGCGTTCGACCGTGGCGAGATCGCGCTGCAGAGCAACGTCAAGATCCGGTTCAACGACGTGGTCCCGCCGCTCGAGCTCGGCGCGGAGCCGCTGGCGGAGGGTGAGCAGATCACCCTCGAGACCACGCTGGGTCGGGCGATCTTCAACGAGACCCTGCCGGCCAACTACCCGTACGTGAACTACGAGGTGGGCAAGAAGGCCCTCGGCGCGATCGTCAACGACCTCGCCGAGCGCTACACCAAGGTCGAGGTCGCGGCCTCGCTCGACGCCCTGAAGGACACCGGCTTCCGCTGGGCCACCTTCTCGGGTGTCACGGTCTCCATCGACGACGTCACGACGCCGCCGGAGAAGGTCGAGATCCTGTCGGGCTTCGAGGCCCAGGCAGCGAAGGTCCAGACCCAGTTCGAGCGTGGTCTGGTCACCGACGAGGAGCGCCGTCAGGAGCTCATCGAGATCTGGACCCAGGCGGCCAACGAGGTCGGCAAGGCGATGGAGCGGACGTTCGACCGCGCCAACCCGATCCACATGATGGTCGAGTCGGGTGCCTCCGGAAACATGAACCAGATCCGGCAGGTCGCGGCCATGCGTGGTCTCGTGGCCAACCCGAAGGGCGAGATCATCCCGCGCCCGATCAAGTCCAACTTCCGTGAGGGCCTGACCGTCCTCGAGTACTTCATCGCGACGCACGGTGCCCGCAAGGGTCTGGCGGACACCGCACTGCGGACCGCCGACTCGGGCTACCTGACCCGTCGTCTGGTGGACGTGTCGCAGGACGTCATCATCCGTGAGGACGACTGCGGCACCGAGCGTGGTCTGCCCAAGCGGATCGGTGAGCGCCTCGAGGACGGCAGCGTGGTCAAGGCGGAGAACGCCGAGACCGCGGCGTACGCCCGTTCGGCGGCCACCGAGGTCACCCACCCGGAGACCGGCGACGTGCTCGCCGGTGCCGGTGAGGACCTGGGCGACGTCAAGATCGGCGAGCTGATCGCGGCCGGCATCGAGGAGGTCAAGGTTCGCTCCGTGCTGACCTGCGACGCCAAGACCGGCACCTGCGCGAAGTGCTACGGCCGGTCGCTGGCCACCGGCAAGCTCGTCGACATCGGCGAGGCCGTCGGCATCATCGCGGCCCAGTCGATCGGTGAGCCCGGCACGCAGCTGACCATGCGTACCTTCCACACCGGTGGTGTGGCCTCGGCCGACGACATCACGCAGGGTCTGCCTCGCGTGGTCGAGCTCTTCGAGGCCCGTTCGCCCAAGGGTCGCTCGCCGATCGCCGAGGCCGCCGGCCGCGTGGAGATCGACGAGACCGACAAGACCCGGAAGATCCTGATCACCCCGGACGACGGCTCCGAGGTCCAGGAGTACCCGGTCTCGAAGCGGTCGCGCCTGCTGGTCGCCGACGGCGAGCACATCGAGGTCGGCCAGATGCTCACCGTCGGTACCCCCGACCCGCAGGACGTCCTGCGGATCCTGGGTGTCCGTCGGGCGCAGGAGCACCTGGTGGACGAGGTCCAGTCCGTGTACCGCAGCCAGGGCGTGGCGATCCACGACAAGCACATCGAGATCATCGTCCGGCAGATGCTGCGCCGGGTCACGGTGATCGAGTCGGGTGAGACCCACCTGCTCCCCTCCGACCTGGTCGACCGTGGCCGGTTCGAGGAGGAGAACCGTCGGGTCGTCTCCGAGGGCGGCAAGCCGGCCTCGGGTCGCCCGGTGCTCATGGGCATCACCAAGGCCTCGCTGGCGACCGAGTCGTGGCTCTCGGCGGCCTCCTTCCAGGAGACCACCCGCGTCCTCACCGACGCGGCGATCCACGGCCGCTCGGACTCGCTGCGCGGTCTGAAGGAGAACGTGATCATCGGCAAGCTGATCCCGGCGGGTACCGGCCTCGAGCGGTACCGCAACATCCGGGTGGAGCCCACCGAGGAGGCCCGCGCCGCGGCGTACTCCGTCACCGGTTACGACTCCTACGACTACGAGTTCGGCAACGGCGGCCAGGCCGTCGCCCTGGACGACTTCGACTTTGGGTCGTACCAGAACTGAGCTGACACGACTCGAACCAGGTCGTACGAAGGCCCCATCACCCTCGGGTGGTGGGGCCTTCGGCATTTCCGGGAAAGTAGCGCCGACTCGGTCGGACCGATGCCGTCGACAATTCGTCCGAAGAACCAGACGCGCGTCAGAATTCTGCGACGCTGTCCGGCAGTCGACGAACGAGAGAGACGAACAAGCATGGGTGCTCGGGGACGGTCGCTAGCGGCCGCACTGCTGGTGACGGGCCTGCTGGTGACGGTGTCGCCCGCGACAGGAGCCGGTGCCGCAGCGCCGAGTGCGCAGCCGCGGGCGAAGGCCCCGCGCTGCACGATCGTCGGAACCCCGCGAGCAGACCGCCTGGTGGGTACGCCGCGGCGCGACGTGATCTGCGGTCGTGGCGGCAACGACGTCATCATCGGCGCCGGCGGCGGCGACCTGCTGATCGGCGGACGCGGGGCGGACACGATCGAGGGCCGCGCGGGCCGGGACCGGCTCGTCGGCGGGGCCGGTGACGACGTCCTCGACGGTGGAGCGGCGGCCGACGACCTCAACGGTGGCGCCGGCGCCAACGTGTGCACCCTCGACGCCTCCGACGAGGCGAACCGGTGCGTCTACGACCGGTCGCCTGCGAAGGCGGTGGCCCTGACGGTCTCGACCTCCGCTGTCGACGTGACCGCGGCGGACGCCCAGGTCGTCTACCGCGTCCACGTCACCGACGACACCGGGGTCGCGTCGGTCGTCGTCCAGCCGGGTCGTGGCACCCCGTGGTTCCCCCAGGGCTGGGGCACGTTGCGCAGCGGGACGAAGCGGGACGGTTGGTACGAGGTCACCCTCACGTTCCCGCGGTGGAGCATGCCGGGCACGTTCAGTCCCCAGGTCGTCATGTTCGATCGCCTGGACCGTCGCAGCAGCCGCGACTTCGACGGACAGCAGGTGACGGTCCGCAACGACGAGCCCGACCTCGAGCTGCCGACGGCCGAGCTCCTGGCGCCGACGGCGACGCAGACGTTCGACACCCGTACGAGTGCCAAGGTGGTGACCGTCCAGGTGCACGTCACCGACGCGATGTCGGGCGTCGACGCCAACCAGGCGTCGCTCACGATGTTCTCACCGGACGGTCAGCGCGGCGTCGGCGGCGGTCTCAAGCTGGCGAGCGGCACGATCCGCGACGGCGTATGGACCGGGAAGCTGCCGATTCCGAAGCAGTCGATCGGTGGCGACTGGAACCTCGCGGTCAACCTGAGCGACCTGGCGAGCCGTGGGTCCCAGCGCCTGGTCTCCTGGGTCAGCCTGGCGGACTCCGCACGAGAGGCTCGGCCCGGCCAGGAGCTGAAGGTCTGGCCGGCCGGCACGGGGACCGTGCGCGTGGTCGGGCGTGCGCGCACGGACGTCACGCCGCCCACCGTCTCCAGCGCGGAGGTCAGCCCGGCGACCGTCGACACGCTCGCGGGTCCGGCGACCGTTCTGGTCACCGTCCACGCCGCCGACGCGAGCCGAGTGGCCGGCGTCCACCTGGAGCTGCGGCCCCTCGACGAAGGCGACGGGGCGCCGCAGCCGTTGTTCGTGAACGCGACCATCACGGACGGGAGCCTGCAGGACGGGATCTGGAACGGGTCGATCACGCTGCCCCAGGGCCTGCCCCCGGGCGTCTACTACCTCCACGTGACGGTGTGGGACAACGAGAGCAACATGGCCGGCTACTGGTCACAGCAGTACCCCGACCCGCCGGCCGGCCACGTCCTCCCTGGCAGCACCATCGTGACGGTGCTCGAGCACTGAGCGGCTAGCCTCGCCTGATGACTCGGGTCCTCCTGGCCATCGCGCTCGCCTCGACGGTGCTCGCGGTCGTTCCGCCGTCGTACGCCGGAGAGCGGGTGGTCGGGCGGGGCACCCCCGCCAGCTGCACCTCGGCGGCGGTGGTCCGGGCGGTCGCGAAGGGTGGCGTGATCACCTTCGACTGCGGGCCCGACCCGGTCACGATCCGGATGAGGCAGACCGCGAAGGTCGTCAACGACTCGCGCCGGGTCGTGATCGACGGCGGCGGCCTGGTGACGCTCGACGGCGGCGGGCAGCGCCGCATCCTCTACCAGAACACCTGCGACCCCGAGCAGCACTGGAGCACCTCGCACTGCGACGACCAGGCCTGGCCGCAGCTGGTGCTCCGGCACCTCACGCTGGCGCACGGCAACTCGACCGGTGAGCGCTACGACGGCGGCGGCGGGGGAGCGGTCTTCGTGCGCGGCGGCCGGCTCAAGATCGTCGGCTCCCGCTTCCTCGGCAACCGGTGCGACCGGTCCGGACCGGACCTCGGAGGAGCGGCGGTGCGCGTGCTCGACCAGTACCGGGACCGCCCGGTGTCCGTCGTGGGCAGCGAGTTCCGCGGCGGCCGGTGCAGCAACGGTGGGGCGCTGAGCAGCATCGGGGTCTCCTGGCGGGTGCGCGGGACCACGTTCGTCGGCAACCGGGCGATCGGGCGGGGCGCCAACCCCGCCCGCGGCGGCACGCCCGGCGGCGGCAGCGGGGGAGCGATCTACCTGGACGGCAACCGGTTCACCCTCGACCTCGACGACACCGTGGTGCGCGACAACGTCGCGAAGGAGGGCGGCGGTGCGGTCTTCTTCGTCAGCAACGACCGCACGGGGACCATGCGGATCCGGCACTCCACCCTCGAGCGCAACCCCAGCCAGGGCTTCGAGACCCAGGGACTCCCGGGGATCTTCTTCCTCGGCGCGCGGCGACCAACCGTGACCGACTCCGTGCTGCGCTGAGACCGCCGCGAATCGTCGTTCCCGGCACCCCGGACCTACCATTTCTCCGGCGCTTTTTGCGCGTCGAACAAGGGGGAGTCATGGGGATGTTTGCTCGGGGACGGTCGCTCGCGGCCGCGCTTCTGGTGTCGGGTCTGCTGGTGGTCGGGTCGTCGGCGACGGGTTCCGGAGGCGGTGCGGAAGCCGCGACCGCGCGCGCGAAGGCCCCTCGGTGCACGATCGTCGGCACCGCCAAGGCAGACCGGCTCGTCGGTACGCCGAAGCGCGACGTGATCTGCGGCCGCGGGGGCAACGACGTCATCATCGGCGCGGGCGGCAACGACGTACTGATCGGCGGACGTGGCGCCGACACCATCGACGGCCGTGGCGGACGGGACCGGATCTCCGGTGGCGCCGGTGACGACCTCCTCGACGGCGGCCCGGCCGCCGACGACCTGGACGGCGGCGCCGGGTACAACGCCTGCACGACCGACCGCGCCGACGACGCGAGCCACTGCGTGTACGACCGCACTCCCGCTCGCGCGTCCGAGCTCTCGGTGTCGAGCGCGCTGGTCGATGTCACCTCCGCGAGCCAGCAGGTGCGGGTCCGGTTCCGGGTCACCGACGACACTGGTGTCGGCTCGGCCCGGGTGATGCCCGCCGACGACACGCCGTGGTACCCGAGCAGTCAGGCGACCCGGGTCGGTGGCGGCGTCCGCGACGGTTGGTGGGAGGCGACCCTCGTCCTCCCGCGCTGGGGACAAGCGGGCAGCTACGTGCCACAGGTCCAGACGACGGACCGGTTGAACCGCCCCAACCGGCAGGAGTTCGCCGACGGGACGATCACGGTGGTCGACTCGGACCCGGACACCGACCTGCCCCAGGTGGAGCTGTTGTCCCCGACCCCCTCGACCGTCGTGGACGTGCGCTCCAAGAGCCGGCCGGTCACCGTCACCGCGCGGATCACCGACGCGAAGTCCGGCGTGGACGCCCGCGCGACCCAGGCGTGGATCTGGCGGCCGAGCGGCATGGGGGCCCAGAGCATGATCATGCACAAGGTCAGCGGGACCCTGGCGGACGGGGTCTGGACGGGCACGCTGTCCATCCCTCGCGGCTCGAGCGACGGCGACTGGCGCGTCTCGGTCAGCACGTCGGACCTGGCCAGCGCCGGCTCCGGCCGCGGCATCCGCTGGTACGGCACGTCCGACTACGCCACGCACATGGGCATCACCGGTCTCTTCCCGAACGACATGGGCACCTTCCGGGTGCTCGGGGGCGTGGCGGAGGACGCGACGCCGCCCACGCTCTCCGGGCCCGCTGTGTCGCCGTCGGCGGTCAACACCCTCCATGGCCCCGCGACGGTGTCCGTCAGCGTCCGCGCCGTCGACGCAGGCTCGGGCGTGACCAGTGTCATCGCCCTCCTGACGCAGGCCGACGGGGGCAACGTGTTCGACGTGTCCGGCACCCTCGCCCTGACTGCGGGCTCGGCACAGGACGGCACCTGGAGCGGCACCATGACGCTGCCCCAGGGCGTGCCTCCCGGGACGTACCCGCTCCGTTTCATCACCACGGACGCCCAGGGCAACATCACCAGCTTCCAGTCACTGGGCGGGTCCTACCCGTTGGCGGTCTCCTTCGACACGACGGTGGCCGTGACAGTGGTCGACGCGGGCTGACCCGATGGCCGACCGGTGCGCCTGTCCAGCCGGACGGCCTGAGACAATCGCAGCGTGAGCACTCCTGCGCAGACCGACGTCCTCGTCGTGGGCGCCGGCCCCGCGGGGTCGGCGGCCGCCGCGTGGGCAGCACGCTCCGGCGCGGAGGTCGTGCTGGCGGACGCGGCGGTCTTCCCGCGCGACAAGACCTGCGGTGACGGGCTGACGCCGCGCGCGATCGGGGAGCTGCAGCGGCTCGGTCTGGAGGACTGGCTGCGCGCCCACACCGTCAACCAGGGACTGCGCGCCCACGGGTTCGGCCAGACGCTGCTGCTGCCCTGGCCGGGAGGCACGCTCCCGGACTGGGGGTCCGCGGTCGCGCGCACCGAGCTCGACGACCACCTGCGCACCACCGCGATCAAGTCCGGCGCCACCGCCGTGGACGGCCACCGCGCCGTCGACGTCCGGCGCGACGGCGACCGCGTCGTGGCCGTGGTGTTCAAGACCGACGCCGGCCCGGTCGAGATCCGGTGCAACCGGCTCGTCGTCGCCGACGGCGTACGCTCCCCGCTCGGCAAGGTCCTCGGCCGTGAGTGGCACCGCGAGACCGTGTACGGCGTCGCCGGCCGGTCGTACGTCGCCTCCGAGATGTCCGACGACCCGTGGATCAGCTCGCACCTGGAGCTGCGCGGCGAGGACGGCAAGATCCTGTCCGGGTACGGCTGGATCTTCCCGCTCGGCACCGGCGAGGTGAACCTCGGCGTCGGCACCCTCGCCACGGCGAAGCGGCCGACCGACCTGGCGGTCAAGCCGCTCATGTCGCACTACGCCGCCCAGCGTCGCGAGGAGTTCCAGCTCGGCGACGAGCTGCGGATGCCCACCTCCGCCCTGCTGCCGATGGGCGGTGCGGTCTCCCACGTGGCGGGCCGCAACTGGGCGCTGATCGGCGACGCGGCCGCCTGCGTGAACCCGCTCAACGGGGAGGGCATCGACTACGGCCTGGAGACCGGACGACTGGTCGCCGAGATGCTCGCCGAGCGCCCAGGCGATGACCTGGACCTGACCGAGGCCTGGCCGGCCCTGCTGCGCGAGCACTACGGCGAGTCGTTCTCGATCGCCCGCCGCCTGGCCGGCCTGGTCACCGTGCCGCGCCTGCTGCCGGCCCTCGGCCCGGTCGGCATGCGCTCCGACTGGCTGATGACGCTGGCGCTGCGCTGGATGGGCAACCTGGTCACCGACGAGGACCGCGACCGCACCGCCCGGGTCTGGCGCTGGGCCGGCCGGCGCTCGCTCGCCCGCGACCACCGCCCTCCGTTCGTATGAGCCGGCCAAGATGAGTGGGCTGCCGAAGCGCCAACGGGTCGCGGCGTACGCCGTCATCCTGCGCGACGGCGCGATCCTGCTCAGCCGGCTGGCGCCGACCGTCACGCCCGACGAGCTGTGGACGCTGCCCGGAGGCGGCCTCGACCACGGCGAGGATCCCCGCGACGCGGTGGTCCGCGAGATCCACGAGGAGACCGGTCTCCGTGCCGTCATCGGCGAGACCGCCCGGGTCTACTCCGCCCACCTGCCGGGCGTGTGGCGCGACGGCCGCCGGGTCGACGCCCATGCGCTGCGCATCGTCTACGAGGGCTGGGTCTCGCCCGATGCACCTGCTCCTCACGTCGTCGAGGTCGGGGGGTCGACGATGGCCGCGGCGTGGCAGCGGATCGACGACGTGCTCGACGGCACCGTGCCCGTGGTTCCGATGGTGCTCGAGGCGCTCGCCGACCACCGGACGTTCCGGCACCAGCGGCTCGGTGCTTACGCGCTCGTCCGCCGCGGCGACGCGGTGTTGCTCACCCGGATCTCCGAGCGCGGCTTCCACACCGGGTCCTGGACCCTCCCGGGCGGCGGCGTCGACCACGGTGAGTCGCCGCGCGCCGCCGTGCTCCGCGAGCTGCGGGAGGAGTGCGGCATCGAGGGCTCGGTCGGGGAGCTGGTCGCCGTGCACGACGACCACTTCAGCGGTACGGCGCCCTCGGGTCGCTACGAGGACTTCCACGCGGTCGCACTGGCCTTCGAGGTCACGGTCGACGACTCCGCGGAGCCGGTGCCGACCGAGCTCGACGGCACCGCCGACGCCGTGGCCTGGGTGCCGATCGCCGACATCGAGTCCGGTGCGCTGCCGGTGCTCGACGTGGTGCGCGAGGCGCTCAGGGCAGCGGGGTCGCCGCCACCTCGCACGAGTTGAGCGCGGGGTTCTGGTCGTTGTTCACGACGTAGTAGGACGAGAGCACGTAGGCGCGCTTGACGCCGCCGACCGACACCCAGAGCCGCATCATGCCGTTGCGCGGCAGGTCCACGGGCCCGAGCAGCCCCGTCACCGGGTCGTAGTCGAGGTCGTCGACGTGGTCGACATGGACGTCCACGTCGCCCTCACCCTGGATGTACTCGTAGTCGAGGAACGACGCCTCCGGGCTGGCCCCGGTCGGGCGGAAGGCCACCGTCTGGTCGTAGGCGTTGCTGCCCGGCTCACAGGTCACGACGGCGTCGCCGACCCCCGGGATCGCGGTGGTGCTCGACGCCTGGGCGACGCCCTCGGCGGTGCCGTGCCAGCTCAGCCCGAACTGCCGGGCAGTGTCGGTGTGCAGCGTGAGCGCCATGTTGCAGTACTGGTGGCCGGGGTAGTCGAACCGCTCCCACCACCAGGTCAGCTTGAACGACGTCACCGGGGTCGTCAGGGCGCCCAGGCCGGCCCGGTTGCGGCCCGGACGCTGGCTGATCACGCCGTACGCGTTGCCCTTCTGGAAGTCCTCGATCCCCGGCTTCTGGTTGAGCCCCTCGTGTGCGCGCGGACCGGTGCCGCCGCGTCCGTCGTCGGCGGCGGTGCTGTAGGTGTAGACCCGGACGTTCTTGACCGCGACGACGTCGCGGCCGGCCTTCTCCTCGAACTTCGCCATCCACAGCTGGGTCTCGGGAGCGCGACTGTTGGGTCGGATCCGGACCTGGGTGCTCTTCGGCCGGCACATCAGGTCGACCGTCCCGATGCCGGGCACGTTCGCGCTCTTCTGGTAGACCCGGCGCTTCTTCTCGCCCTTCCAGCTGACCACGATGCGTTTGTCCTTCTGAACCGCCTTCTTCTGGGCCGAGCCGCCGCCCTCGCCGTACGACGGCACGGCGCCGACCCCGGCCAGCAGGCTGGCGACGAGCAGCAGGCCGGTGCCGAGGCCGGCCAGGCGACGAGTCGGTGCCCTCATCGAGCCGGCGCGCCAGGTTCGGTGGTGTCGTCCGGGTCGGTCTTGGGCTTGTCCTCGGCGGGAACGACGAGCACCGGCTGGCTGGATCCGTCGAGCCACCGGAGCTCCTCGCGCAGCTTCTCGTCGGTCAGGCCGATCATGGCCGCGTCCTGCGCCGCGTCCTGCGCGGAGTTGAGGTAGGCCTTCAGGAAGTCCGTGACCACGTCTCGCTTCAGCGAGCGGGTCGTCGTCGTGATCAGGACCTGAGTCGACAGCGGGTAGATCCCGCTGGCGATCGTGGTCTGGCTCGGGAAGACGCAGTTGCGGTGTCCGTCGGGGGTGGTGATCTCGAAGGGCCGCAGCTCCTCCTCGTAGAGCTCGTAGGAGCTGAACCGCGCGTGGATCACGTGCCCGACGCTGCGCTCGACCGTACGACGGGCGCCGGCGGCGGAGTCGGCCTGGCGCTTGGCCCGGTCGTACCTGCCGCGGGCCGCGTTGACGGCGCCCTTCGCCTTCGTCACCGCGACCTCGGCGGCCTGCACCCGGGCGGCGTCCTTGGCCTGGTCGGCCTCGCTGCGCTTGTCCCGGATGCCCTTGGCGCGCTCGGCCTTCGCGGTCTGCAGCTCGTTCTCGGCATCGACCAGCACCTGCCGGGCGGTCACCAGCTCGGACTTGCGCAGGCCCAGCTGACGGGCGCGGTCGGGGTAGGTCCGGGCGAGCTTCGCCTTCTTCGTGCCGCCGGTGAGGAACTTGCGTGCCTCGTCGAACCGGTTGTAGCTGAAGTAGTCGGACCGCAGGTCGGTCTGGCTCGGCGCGGGTGATCCCAGGACGGTGGTGCCGAACTCGGCGAAGCCGACGGGGAAGCCCTCCGGGGACGGGCCGCCGACCGACATCGGGATGTCGTCGAGCCCGAGCTGGCTCCAGTCGGTGATCGGCGAGCCCGCCCGCCAGATCTCCCGGACCTGGTCGGTGCTGAGGCAGTCGCCGCCCACGTCGGACTCGGACTTGATCGCGACGACGATGCCGTCGGACGCGATCTGGAACTGCACCACGTCGAGCCCGACCGCCTGGCAGGCCTCCCACTCGCTGCGGGTGATGCTGCGCTCCGAGTTGACCAGGTCGATCTTGCCGGCGCAGAGCTCCTGGAACGCCTGGTCCTGGGTGTGGTCGCCGAGGTTGACGTCGGTCGTCGACCCCGTGGCCGCGTAGCGATCGACCCCGTCCGTGGTGAGCGTGAACGTCGTCGTGCCGTCGATGTCCAGCTTGCCGGCGGGCCGTTCGGGCAGCGCCTTGTTGGCCTTGTTGATCGCGGTCTGTGCGGCCTGCTGGGCGGCGTAGTCCTGGGCCTGGGCGTCGGCGACGAGGTCGCTCGCGTCCGGGTCCTCGTTCTGCGAGCACGCTGCCAGCAGCAGTGCTCCGGACAGGGCCAGGGCGACCAGCGCTGGGCGAGCGATCCTCCGGTGGGTGGCCATCAGTTGTCCTTCGTGCTGGCCGAGGCCGACGGGGAGGGGCTCGACGACGCACTGGGCGTGGCCGGGGCGCCAGGGGTGAAGCGGTGCTTCTGACCGAGCTCGACCACCTCGAAGTCCTCGAGGTGCAGGCCGGCGAGCTCGTTGCCGGCGATCATGTCGGAGGTGACGTCGCGCTGGGCGTAGAGCGTCGGGACAGCCGCCCGGTCGACCACGATGGCGCCGTACGTGCGCAGCGCCGCCACGATCGCGTCCGACATCCGCCGTTGCTGCGGGGTCATCCGGATCGCCTTGCCGGTCTTCGGGTCGGTCGGTCGGGGGACCTGGATGTTGGCCTTGAGCCGGATCCGCGCGCCTTCGGGCAGCGAGTTGACCCGGCCGTTGCCGTCGGTCGACGACGCCGGCGAGACGAAGACGCTCTGCGCCGGGCCGGGCACACTGATCGCGAGCGCGTGGTTGATCAGGCCCGCCTGGAGCTCCTTGGGCCGGATCAGGCCCGCGAAGAGCGGGAGTCCGGAGCCGCGGGCGCTCACCGTCTGCGGCGACTGGAAGCCGGGCCCGTCGAGGTCCCACTCCCGCATGAAGTTGTAGGAGATCGTGCCGTCGTCCTCGCGGCGTGCCCGCCACAGGTCGTAGGCGATCGGCTTGCTCACGTCGAAGACCGTGAACCACCCGTCGAAGCGCGGGTCGGGGTCGACGTCGGACGGGATGCTGAGGACCGTGGTGTCGGCGCCGTCACCGCAGACGACCTGTCGGCAGACCAGCTTGGTGGGCTGGCCGCCGGCGACGACCGCGGTCGTCCACCGCTCGGTGTTGATGTAGACGCCCTCGTTGACCACGCGGCGCTGGATGTCGAACTCCGAGGAGCCGTTGCGCTGGACGACGCCCACCCGTTCCCGGGCCAGGCTGATCAGCTGCGACGAGCGGTCGTCGCGGCTGGCGCCGTCGATCCGGGTGTTCCACGGGGAGTCGGCGGCGAAGAACCGGCGCTCCGGCACCGTCACGCCCTGCATCGAGCTGTCGTCGGGGTTGACGACGACCTCGAGGTCCGACTTCTTGGCCGGGTTGTCGCTGCCACCACCGCAACCGGCGAGGGTGAGCGCGCCGATCGCGACCAGTACGGCGGCTGTGCGGAGCCGGCGGGCGCTCATGCCTGGTCCCCGTGGTTCGCGTACGGCATCGGCGTGAGGCTCGACTCGATCGACTCGGCGAAGCGAGAGACGGCGTCGCTGATCTCCGCCAGCTGCCGCGCGTCGCGGCTGCTCGCGGCGCCGAGCCCGGCCTGGGTGCGCGCGGCACTGATGATCGCGTGCGCCTCGCGGCGGGCCGTGATCCGGATCAGCTCGGCGTCGAGCTCCGCCTGGGCGGTGAGCAGCTCGGCGCGGCGTACGGCCTCGGCCTCGAGGGCGGCCAGGTGCTGGAGCGTCGCGTTCTCCGCGTCGCGGAGCCGCTCGATCGCGGCGTCGGCGACCTCCTGCACGGTGCCGCCGAGGTACGACGACTCCTCGACTGCCGGTGCCGTCGGCATCCGCGGCGCGGGTGCGGCGTGGGCGGGCCCGGCCTCAACCCGCTCGGCGCCGGCCCGGACTTCCGGAGCGAAGAACTCGTCATCGTAGGCGGCGGCAGACACGGAATCTCCGGACAGGTTGGCGATCGGCAGGATCGCGGGGACGACGGGGGACTCGATGACGGGGGACTCGACGACCGGCTCGACGACGGGTTCGACGACCTTCGGCTTGCGCTTGGCCGGCTTGGCCGGCTTGGTGGTGGCCGGCTCGGCCGCGGCCTGCTTCGGCTTGGCCTTGGCCGCCGGCTTGGGCCGGCTCCGCGGCGCGGCCTTCGGGGGTGCCGGCGCGGGCTCCAGCTCGGGCTCCGGCTCGGCGGTGGCCTCGGCGACGACGGGCTCCGGCTCCACCTCGGTCTCGGGCGCCGCGACCTCCTCCGGCTCCGGCTCCGCGGGCAGCTCGGGCACCGCGGCCACGGCGCGCTGCCGGGGGAGCACCGAGGTGACGGTCGCCATCGGGGCGCTCGTCTGCTGCGCGGCCGGGACGGCTCCGTTCGCCGGCACCAGGCGGTTCGCGAAGTCGACCTGACCGACGCGGGCCTCCGGGCCGAGGGCGAGCAGGTCGTCCACCGACGGCGGCGGCTGGATCGGGTTCAGCTGCTGGTCCGTCACCGGCCCGCTCCGTCCGTGCTGGTCGGCTGGGTCGTGTTGGCGTCGGGGTCGAAGTTCGCGGGCACGCCGACCAGGACGTAGCGGTCGGTCCGGTAGATCACCGGAAGGCGCGGGTCGGACCCGTCGGCAGCGTTCGGGTAGATCTGGGCGAGCAGGTCGCTGTCCGAGTCGGTGCTCATCAGCATGTAGTCGACGTAGCGGCCCGGGTCGCGCGCGATGTTCTTCCAGGGACCGTCGCTCTTGTCGACGCGGTCGACGAACAGGTCGGGCTTGCCGGTCATCAGCATCACGGCGTACGTCTGGGAGTTGTCGGTGAGGATCGAGTTCTGCCCGGTGATGTTGGCGGTGATGTAGTCGGCGGTCGCCTGCTCGTCGACGACCCCGACGGTCGCGCCGCTGAGCGTCTTCGCGCCCTCCTGCGACTCCCGGGTGGACACGGCGGCGGCGAAGTTGGACTCGAGGTTCTGGAAGCGGTAGCTCTTCATGGCCTGGAACGTCCACGGGATGCTCGCCACCAGCAGCACGATCAGCGCGGCGCTGACGATCATGTTGTTGGTCTCGGCGGACCGGGCGACCCAGACGGCGCCGACGACCGACATCAGCAGGATGGGGAGCGCGTTGCGCATCTGCATCGGCGAGTCGGTGAGGCCGAGCGCGACCGACAGGGCCGGCGACACGATGGCCGCACCGAGCAGCACGCCGAGCCAGAGCGCCATCGGGTTGCTGCGGGCGACACCCATGAAGATCAGGACCGGCAGCACGACGATCGCGATCGGCGCGCCGTACAGCACCAGGTCGACCGTGTCCTGGAAGAGCTGCACGCCGGTGAAGCCCCCGGGGTTCACCCCGCCCGCGTCGCTGGCGGCGGTGATCCAGTAGAACGGCTTGGAGAGCAGGACCAGGTTGAAGACGGTCCAGAGCGCGATGACGTACGCCGTGGGCACGGTGAAGCCGATCGTGGTGCCCTCGACCTCGCTCCCATCGGCGCCGAGCTTGGCCAGGATCGCCCCGATCATCAGCGCGGTGAGCACGAACCACAGCAGGCTGGCGTAGCCCGAGAGCGCGGCGATCGAGAAGGCCAGGCCCGCGAGCATCACGTAGCGGACGTCGGCGGTGACGTACCAGGCGACCAGTGCGCCCATGGCGACGACGACGAACGCGATCCAGATGAACTGCCGGGCGCCGCCGGCGGCGTACAGCAGGAAGAGCGGGTTGGCACCCAGGGCGATCAGCACGGCGTACCGCAGCGGGGCGATCATCAGGGCGCGTCGCATCATGGTGTTCAGCGACATCATCGTCAGGCCGGCGAACGCGGCCGAGGCGATGGGAACGGCGATCAACGACGAGGTGACGGCCGGGAAGATCGCCAGCGGCGAGATCAGCAGCGTCGCCAGGGGCGGGTAGTCGAACCCGAGCGCCGACAGCTTCGCCGGGTCGTTGTGCCAGATCATCAGCGCACGGTTCAGCCGGTCGAGGGTCTCGAAGCCGACCACGTGCATCTTGACGACCAGCCAGTAGCCGAACCAGATGTAGAACCCCGTGAACGCCACGAAGACGGCCAGGTTCTCCCACGGGCGGCGGGTGATGTCGGACGTCCGCTCGTGCACGGACTGCACCAGGGACGCCTTGCGCTCCTGCGCCTCGCGGATGTGGGCGGCGGCGGCGTCCTCGATGACGACGGACGTCGGAGCGGCGGTGTCGGGCGTGGTCGTCATCAGTCGTGCTCCCCGCCGTCGAGACCGTGCTCGGTCTTCTCCCAGTAGAACGGGTTCGTGAAGAGCTGGATGAAGCCCTTCCAGGCGGCCCAGCTCATCAGGCCCCAGTAGAGGGGAGAGAGCAGCGCCGTCCGGGTCAGGCCGAACTCACCGCGCTGCAGGCTGCCCGCGACGTTGAGGTAGACGAACGTGAAGTTGCCGATGAAGAGCAGTGCGCTCGCGGCGTAGAAGACGAAGCCGGGGAACATCTGCTGGATGAACCCGGCCTGGGTGAGGATGTAGAAGGTCGACAGCCCCCAGAAGATGGGGTTCATCAGCAGCACGAAGGCGCTGCCCATCGTCAGGTTGAAGCTGATGAACCCGCGCGGGCCGGTCTCCCGCAGCAGCCGGCCCGGGCTGCGCATGTGCACCAGCCAGGTCTGCATGTAGCCCTTGATCCAGCGGCTGCGCTGGCGGATCCAGTTCGGGACGCTGGAGTTGGCCTCCTCGAGCGTCGTCGCGTCGATCATCGCGGTCCGGTAGCCCTGGCGGTGCAGGCGGATGCCGAGGTCGGCGTCCTCCGTCACGTTGAAGGGGTCCCAGGCGCCGAGCTCGCGGAGCACCGAGGTGATGAAGTGGTTCGAGGTGCCGCCCAACGGGATCGGCGACCCGGCCGCACCCATGGCGGGCAGCACCAGCTCGAAGTGCATCGAGTACTCGTTGGCGAACCAGGCCGTCAGCAGGTTCTGGTTCTGGTTGAAGTGGTTGAGCTTGGCCTGGATGCAGGCGACGTTCGGCGCGACGTTCTGGAAGGCGAGGTACGCCTTCTTCAGCTCGTCCGGGTCCGGGCGGTCCTCGGCGTCGAAGATGACGCAGAGGCTGCCGGTCGCGAGCTGCAGGCCGTAGTTGCAGGCCTTGGGCTTGGTCTTCGGCTGGCTGTCCGGCACCACGACCAGGTGGAAGTGCGGCGGCAGGTTGAGAGACTTGATCATGTCGATCGTCTCGGTGTCGTCCTCCTCGCACAGCAGCTTCACGTCGAGGCGGGTCCGGGGCCAGTCGAGCTCGTTGATGCCGCGCACCAGGCGGCGGACGATGCCGGCCTCCTTGTAGAGCGGCACCAGGATCGTGTAGATCGGCAGCGTTCGCTCGTCGATGGCGAGGATCTGCTCGTCGGTGACGTCGATCTCGAGGTGGGTGCCGAGCGCGCGGAAGGTGAGCTGGAGCTTGTAGCAGGACACCAGCAGATAGATCAGCGAGGCGAGCGCGACCAGGCCGACGAGCGTGCCCATCGGCCAGACGATGCCGCACAGCAGCAGCGCGATGCCGCCGCAGACGGCCGCGGCCTTCTGGTTGCCCGTGAACACGATGTGGGCCGAGGCCTCCGGCTGCGACTCCATCAGCGAGACCGTCGAGACCTCGGCGTAGTGCTCGCTGTGGACCTTCTGGATCAGCTGGTCGAGCTCGGTGCGGTTGGCGAGGAGCTGGCGGAACGGCGAGCCGAGCGCCTCCTCGACGTGGATCGTCTGCTCTGCGTCGAGCGGGCGGGCCGCGGCGAGCAGGACGAGGTCCTCGGTCGCCGCCACCGGGATCGCCTGCAGGCGCAGGGCGAGATGCTCGGGCAGCCGGCGGGCGACCTCGAGGTCCGGGGCGAAGTCCGAGAGACCGACGCGCTGCATCTGGTACATCTCGGAGAGCGCCGCGACCAGGACGTCCTCGGAGATCGACTCGTGGGCGACCAGGATGTCGCCCAGCGGGTCGCCGGTCCGGGAGTACTCGAGCATGGCGGTCTGGAGCTGCTCGTTGGTGACGAGCCCGCTGTTGGTCAGCATCCGCGCGAGCTGGACGCGCGACCGGCGCTCGTCCGCGGTCTCGACCTGGCCCTCGGACGGCGGGTAGACCTCGTCGATGGCCTCGGCGATCTCGTTGCCGGTGTGCCGGACCAGCTGGATCTGCCGGTCGATGCGCTCCTCGACCACCTGGCGGGTGATCGGGTCGTCGATGTCCGCGGCCGCGACGAGCACGATCCCGTCGGTGACGGCGTACGGCATCACCCGGAAGGTGCGGCAGATGCCCTCGGGCAGCAGACGTCCGAGGTCACCCGTGACGCCGTCGGTCAACCGGGCTCGCACCTGAGGTGCGGTGGTCGTGGTCGTCATCGGGCACCTGCTCCGAATCCGGAGGCGGACGGCGCGGCCGGGTCGCCCGGCGCGGTGGAGGTGGAGCTGGGCCGGCTGCCGCGGGAGCGCCAGACGACGTACACCAGGTAGCCGGCGCCCAGGGCCAGCAACGGGGCGATCAGGAACGGGATGAAGACGACGAAGAACAGGACCAGCGTGACGAAGACGCGGAGCATGGCTGCCCCCATCGACATGCGCTGTGGGCGCGCCGAACCGGCGTGCACGGACATGATGGATTCCCCCTGTAAGTCCCGGCGTGGTCCGAGAAAGTTCCCCCCAAGCTGAAAATGAGGTTATCGGGGGGGAATCGTCGGGGGGTCAACATTGGATCCACAATGGGGTAACAACACAGAAAGACACCACAAAGACCTGTCAGGTCAGGATCCGGCGGCCGCCCCGCGCAGGTAGCGGCGCGCGAGCGCGCCGTACTCGGTGGGTGCACCGGTCTCGTTGCGCACCAGCGCCATCGGATCGGACGGGTGGTCGGCCCAGACCCAGAAGAGCGATCCGATCTCGTGGCGGTCGGCCCACGCCAGGTAGCGGGTGACGTACCCGTCCAGCGGGTCCTCGGCTCCGAGCTCGCCGGTCAGCACCGGCACCCGGTCCGCGATCGGTGCGAGTACGGCGTCCCAGCACTTCTCGTCGGCGCAGTCCTTGAAGTCGTAGCTGTGGAACGAGGCGACGAGCTGGTCGTCGTCGGGTGCGAACTCGAGCCAGTGGGAGAGGTCGTTCGCGTAGTCCAGGCCGCCCAGCAGCACGGGCTGCGTGGCGCCGGCGTCCCGGATCTCGCGAACCACCGCGGCCATTCCCTGCACGGAGTAGGTGACCTGGCCGGCGGTCGCGGTCTGGTCGTCCTCGATCGGCGCGGTGCAGCCGCCGTCGCGCCAGCACTCCCAGGTGAGGTCGAAGACCAGGTTGTCCGCGGCGTCGTAGCGTGAGTAGGGCTCGTTGAAGGCGTCGAACATCACCGACGGGTTGTCGCGGTACTCGCCGGCCACCGACCGCCAGAAGGACAGCGACTCGGAGTCGGGCATCGCGATGTTGCCGAACTCGGGCTGGCCCATCCGCTTGCGGCTGTGCAGGTCGAGGATGACGACCATGCCCTGACGGTTGAGGGCGGTGACGAGCTCGTGGACGCTCGCGCGGTACCCGGCCGAGGTGCGCTCGTCGAACTGGTCGCTGACCGGTGCACCCCGCGTGCCCAGCCAGCAGTCCTGGTTGAGCGGTAGGCGGACGGTGTTCGCGCCCCAGTCGGCGATGGCGGCGGCCTCGACCTCGGTGGCATCGGCGCCGCCCAGGGTGTCGAGCGAGGACATCCCCCAGCCCTGGGTGCAGGCGTACTCGAAGCTGCTCCAGTTCACGCCGCGCGGGATGAAGCGCGCGTCGCTGCGCTGGTCGACGAGGCGGTTGCCGTCGACGACCGGCTGCGGTGCGCCGGTCTCGACCCCGGGTTGCGCGGGCGCGGGATCACGTCTTTCGGCATAGATCGCACCGCCGGTGAGCAGCACAACGACCGCCGCCACCGGCACGATCCAGCGCGCGTGCCGCATGAAGCCCCCCTCTTTCAACCACGGATGGTACGGCCACACCCCCCATCTATGGTGATCGAATGAGCGAGACCGTCTTCACCTACGCCGCGCCGGCGCTCAAGTTCGGGCCCGGGGCGGCGGCGGAGATCGGCCACGACCTGGGGTCGCTGGGTGCCCGGCGGGTGCTGCTCGTGACCGACCCGGGCGTCGCGGCCACCGGGCATCCCGCCCGGATCGCGGAGCAGGTGGCCGCCGCAGGCGTGGCCGTGACGACGTACGACGGCGTGCACGTCGAGCCGACCGACGCGTCTCTCGAGGAGGCGATCGAGTTCGCCCGCGACGCCGGGCCGTTCGACGCGATCCTCGCGGTCGGCGGCGGCTCCGCGATCGACACCGCCAAGGCCGTCAACCTGCTCACCACCAACCCGGGCGAGCTGATGGACTACGTCAACGCGCCGGTCGGGAGGGCGCAGGCGCCCACGCGGCCGCTGCTGCCGCTGGTGGCCGTGCCGACGACGACCGGGACCGGCTCGGAGAGCACCACGATCTGCGTGCTCGACGTGCTGTCGCTGCACGTGAAGACGGGGATCAGCCACCCCGCGCTGCGACCCACGCTGGCGGTCGTCGATCCGACGCTCACGCTCACCCAGCCGACGCTGGTGACCGCGGCGGCCGGGATGGACATCCTGTGCCACGCGCTCGAGAGCTACACCGCGCGCTGGTACGCCGACTTCGACGCCAAGCGGCCCGAGCAGCGGGTGCCCTACTGCGGGGCCAACCCGGTCGCGGACCTGTGGTCCGAGAAGGCCCTGAGCCTGCTCTCCGGGGCGTTCCGGGCGGCGGTGCGTGACGGCGGCAACGCAGCGGCACGTGAGCAGATGGCGCTCGCTGCGACGTTCGCGGGCCTCGGGTTCGGCAACGCCGGCGTCCACATCCCGCACGCCAACGCCTACCCGATCGCCGGCCGGGTGCGTGACTACCGGCCGGCGGGCTACCCGGACGAGCCGATGGTGCCGCACGGGATGGCGGTCGCGCTCACCGCTCCCGAGGCGTTCCGGTTCACCTTCGACGCGGCCCCCGAGCGGCACCTGCACGCGGCCCGGCTGCTCGATCCGTCGGCGGGCGACGGCCCCGACGCCCTGCCGAAGGTGCTGGCGACGTTGATGCGCGACGTCGGGATCCCCAGCGGCCTGGCCGAGGTCGGGTACGGCGAGGCCGACGTCCCGGATCTCGTCGCGGGCGCCCTCCAGCAGCAGCGGCTGCTGGCGACGGCGCCGAAGAGTCCCACGGAGGAGGACCTGGCGGCGGTGTTCCGTCGGTCGATGGAACACTGGTGACGTGACGCAGACGCCCTCAGACCTGGTCGCTTCGCTGCGCAGCCGGGGCGTCAGCGACGTCGACGACTCGACGCTGACGCGGGCGCTCTACTCCTCGGACGCCTCGCTCTACCGGGTGGTCCCGCAGGTCGTGGTCCGGCCGCGGCACCCCGACGAACTGTCGGCGATCCTCGACGTCTCCCGGGAGACCGGCGCGCCGGTGACCATGCGTGGCGCGGGCACCTCGATCGCCGGCAACGCGGTCGGGACCGGCATCGTCGTCGACACCCTCAAGCACCTCAACAAGGTCGTCTCGATCGACCCAGAGGCGCGCACCGCCGTCGTCCAGCCAGGGGTCGTGCACGCCGACCTGCAGCGCGCGGCCGCGCCGTACGGGCTGCGCTTCGGACCCGACCCGTCGACCCACACGCGCTGCACCATCGGCGGGATGATCGGCAACAACGCGTGCGGCTCGCGGGCGCTGGGCTACGGGCGTACGTCGGACAACGTGATGGCGATGGACGTCGCCTACGGCAACGGTGAGGTGGTTTCGAGGCTCGGCGCTAGCGCGCCTCGCACCTCAACCACCGCTGGGCAGCTCGCGGCCCTCGCCGACCAGCACCTGGCGCACATCCGCACTTCGTTCGGCCGGTTCACCCGCCAGGTCAGCGGCTACTCGATGGAGCACTTGCTGCCCGAGAACGGGCGCAACCTCGATCGCTTCCTGGTCGGCTCCGAGGGCACGCTCGGCGTGGTCCTGGGCGCGACCGTGCGGCTGGTCGAGGACGACCCGGACCGGCACCTCGTGGTGCTCGGCTACCCCTCGATGGCCGAGGCGGCGGACGCGGTCCCGGCACTGCTCGCGGCGGCGCCGAGCATGACGGCGTGCGAGGGCCTCGACTCGCGGATCGTCGACCTCGTGCCGAGCGCACCCGAGCTGCCGCGCGGCGCGGGCTGGATGTTCGTCGAGGTGCCGGCCGCGGAGACCGGTGCGGTGATCGCGGCCTCCGGGGCGCTCGGTCACCGAGTGGTGCCGGACGGGCCCGAGGCCGCCGCGCTCTGGCGGATCCGCGAGGACGGCGCCGGCCTGGCCGCGCGCAGCCTGTCGCGCCCGGCGTACTCCGGCTGGGAGGACGCCGCCGTCCCACCCGAGCGGCTGGGTGCCTGGCTGCGCGACTTCGACGTCCTGCTGCGTGAGCACGACCTCGACGGCGTGCCGTACGGGCACTTCGGCGACGGCTGCGTCCACGTGCGCATCGATTTTCCCTTCAGAGAGGGGAGCGCGGTCTTCCGCGACTTCCTGGTCGCCAGCGCCCACAAGCTGCGCGAGCACGGCGGCTCGCTGTCGGGTGAGCACGGCGACGGCCGGGCGCGGTCCGAGCTGCTGTCGATCATGTACGACGAGGAGTCGATCGCGCTGTTCGGTGCGGTCAAGGCGATCTGCGACCCGGAAAACCTGCTCAACCCCGGCAACATCGTCGACCCGGCGCCGCTCGACGCCGACCTGCGCCCGACCCGGCCGCGGCACGCGATCAACGCCGGTCTGAAGCTGATCCACGACGACGGGGTCTTCGGCAACGCGGTGCACCGCTGCACCGGGGTGGGCAAGTGTGTGGCGCCGAAGACGAACGGCGTGATGTGCCCGTCGTACCTCGCGACCCGCGACGAGAAGGACTCGACCCGCGGTCGGTCGCGGGTGCTGCAGGAGGCGCTCGACGGCACGCTGGTCGGGGGGCTGGCGGACCCGGCCGTCGGGGAGGCGCTCGACCTCTGCCTGGCCTGCAAGGGCTGCGCGTCCGACTGCCCGACCGGCGTGGACATGGCGACGTACAAGGCCGAGGCGCTGCACCAGAAGCACGACGTGCTCGGCGAGAAGCGGCCGCGCAGCCACTACCTGCTCGGCCGGCTGCCGACGTGGGCGGCGCTGGCCGCGCCGATGGCGCCGGTCGCCAACCGGATGATGCGGCTCGGCCCGGTCGCCCGGCTGGCCAAGGCCACCGCGGGCATCGACCAGCGGCGCTCAATCCCGGCGTTCGCGCCGAAGACGCTGCGACGCTCCGTCGGCACGCCGGACGTCATCCCCGACGTCTGGATCTGGGCGGACTCCTTCAGCGACCACTTCTTCCCGGGCAACGGGCACGCCGCCATCCGCTACCTGGAGTCGGTCGGGGTGACGGCGCGGGTGATCGCCGACGACGCGTGCTGCGGACTCACCTGGATCACGACCGGCCAGCTCGACCAGGCGCGCTCGATCATGGAGCGCACGGTCCGCACGCTCACCCCGTACGTCGAGTCCGGCGTGCCGGTCGTCGGTCTCGAGCCGTCCTGCCTGGCCACCCTGCGCAGCGACGCCGCCGAGCTGACCGGCGCGAACCTCGACGTGCTCACCTTCGCCGAGCTGGTCGAGCGGCTGGACCTGCCGCTGCCGTCCCTCGCCGGTGTCGAGGTCGTCGCGCAGCCGCACTGCCACCAGGCCTCGATCCTCGGCTGGGCCGCCGACAAGCGGATCCTCGAGCGTGCGGGGGCGACCGTCACCCAGGTCGCCGGCTGCTGCGGCCTGGCCGGCAACTTCGGCATGGAGAAGGGGCACTACGAGGTCTCCGTGGCGGTGGCCGAGACGCACCTGCTGCCCGCCGTGCGCGCCAACCCCGACGCCGTCGTGCTCGCCGACGGCATGTCCTGCCGGGTGCAGCTCGACGACCTCAATGGAACCCCGACGATGCACCTCGCCGAGCTGTTCGCTTCGCGGGTTGCCGGTGGTTTCGAGGCTCGTCGCTAGCGCTCCTCGCACCTCAACCACCGACGCGGTGGTTGAGGTGCGAAGGCCGCCAGGCCTGAGCCTCGAAACCACCATCCACGAGGCAGGCCTACCTCGGGGCCACCTAGACTCGACGGGTGAATCCTCGCCACCGTCGTCTCGTCATCCCGATCGCACTGGTGGCGCTCCTGCTGATCGTCGTGATCGCGGCGGTGAAGTGAGATGGCCGAGTCGACGGCGCAGCCGTTGCTGCGAGAGCTCAACCGGCTGCGCTCACTGATCCTCGACCCCGCCGTGCTGGTCAAGGCGGTCGCGTCCGGACGCCAGAAGGGCGAGGTGCCCACCTGGCGGCGCGCGGAGCTGCGGTACGTCGACCTCAAGGCCGGGACGCACCTGCAGATCACGACGTACGACCAGACCCAGGCCTTCACGGAGAACCACGCGGTCGGCGATGCCTCGCGCGATGCCGTGGACGCGCTGCTCGACGAGCCGTTCGGCGACTGGCACGTCGACACCGCGACCCAGAGCCACGGGCTCAAGGTGACCAAGAAGCTCGAGGCGATCGTACACACGACCGACCGGGTCTCGACCGGCTCGACCACCGGGGAAGGTCAGGTCGACCGGCGGCACGACAAGCCCAAGCAGCGGCTGCTGCCTGAGAACGACCCGGTCTTCCTGGTGCTCGGCATCTCCGACGACGAGGGCAAGATCAAGCCCAGCCGGCAGTCGAAGTACCGCCAGGTCGAGGAGTTCCTGCGGCTGCTCGACTCGTCGATCACCGAGGCGATCGACAAGGGCCACCTGCGCCGGCCGACCCTCGAGGACCCGCTGCGGATCGTCGACCTCGGCTGCGGCAACGCCTACCTGACCTTCGCCGCCGAGCGCTACCTCACCGGCGTCCGCAAGCTGCCGGTGCGGCTGACCGGCGTCGACGTCAAGGAGCAGTCGCGCGAGCACAACAGCTCCGTGGCCGCCGAGCTCGGGGTGGAGGCCGAGTTCGTGGTCGGCACGATCGGCGGGGTCACTCTCGACCCCGCGCCGGAGGTCGTGCTCGCCCTGCACGCGTGCGACACGGCGACCGACGAGGCGCTCGCGCAGGCGGTCGGCTGGGGCGCCCAGCTCGTGCTCGCCGCACCCTGTTGCCACCACGACATCGCGGCCCAGATCCGCAAGGCGCCGACGCCCGCGCCGTACGCCATGCTGACCCGTCACGGCATCCTCCGCGAGCGGCTCGCGGACACCCTGACCGACGGGCTGCGGGCGTCGCTGATGCGGCTGCAGGGCTATCGGGTCGACGTGGTGCAGTTCGTCGAGAGCCAGCACACCCCCCGCAACACCATGCTCCGCGCGGTCCGCACGGGCGGGCCGGTCAAGGGCGGCTCGGTGCGCAAGGAGTACGACGAGCTGGTCGCCGCGTGGGGCCTGCACCCGAAGCTCGCCGAGCTCCTCGAATCCTCACCCCAGGCCTGATGCTCGACCGCGCCCTGGGCCTGGCGGCCGCGCTGTCGATGGTCGTCGGCACGACCGCGGCCCCGGCCGCGCCGAAGGCCAAGGTCGTGTTCTCCTTCCAGGATCCGCAGATCGTCGAGTCGAGCGGGCTGGTCGCGACCGGCGACCTCTTCGTGACCGTCAACGACTCGGGCGACGGCGGCCGGGTCTTCGTGGTCGACAGGTCGGGGAGGACCGTCGGCACGACCTCGTGGACCGACGACCCGCAGGACACCGAGTCGCTCGCCCCTGCCGGTCCGGGCGAGGTGTGGGTCGGCGACACCGGCGACAACCGCCGCGGACGCGACTCGATCACGGTGCTGCGGGTGCCGTACGGCGCGACCGACCAGGAGGTCACGCCCGCGGCGTACGAGCTGGTCTACCCGGACCGGGCACACGACGCCGAGACGCTGATGGCGAACCCGCGGACCGGGCAGCTGTTCGTGGTCTCGAAGGACATCTTCGGCGGGACCATCTACGCGGCGCCGCGCAAGCTCTCCGCCGACCACCCCAACCGACTGCGCGCGGTCGGGGAGGGCTTCAGCTTCGCCACGGACGGGTCGTTCTTCCCCGACGGGCGGCACTACGTCGTGCGCGGCTACACGAGCGCGGCGGTCTACTCCTTCCCCGAGCACGAGCGCCTGGACTCCTTCCAGCTGCCGCAACAGCAGCAGGGCGAGGGGATCTCGGTCGGCCCGGACGACCGGATCTACCTGAGCACCGAGGGCCAGTTCAGCGAGGTGCTCCGGATGAAGCTCCCTGCTGACGTCGCCGACACGATGGCCGCGGCGGCCGAGCCGCCGCCCGCCGCATCGGACGGGACCGACGCCGGGACCGACGCCGACGACGACAGCGAGCCGCTCTGGCCGTGGGTGCTCGGTGGTGGCCTGGCGTTTGCGGTGGGCGCCGGCTGGCTACTTCGTCGTCGTGGTCAGGCTTCGTAGAACCTCTCCGGACCAGCCCGGCTGGACCCGCCGGCGGGCCGGGCGTGGGTTCGTCTACCTCGACGAGGACGGCGCGCGGCTGCCCGACGAGGACGCCCAGCGGATCCGCGACCTGGTCATCCCGCCGGCCTGGACGGACGTCTGGGTCACGCCGTACGCCAACGGGCACCTGCAGGCGGTCGGGACCGACGACGCCGGACGACGTCAGTACCTCTACCACCCGGACTGGCGGACCCGCCGGGACGCGGCGAAGTTCGACCGGATGCTGCAGTTCGGCAAGGCGCTGACCAAGGCGCGCGAGCTCGTCATCACCGACCTCGGACGCGAGGGCATGCCGCTCGAACGGGCCTGCGCCGTCGCCGTACGGCTGCTCGACCTCGGCTACTTCCGGATCGGCAACGACGTGTACGCCGACGAGAACGGGTCGTTCGGGCTGACCACTCTCGAGCGACGCCACGTGCGCCGGCATCAGGACCGGATCGTCTTCGCGTTCGTCGGGAAGTCCGGGGTCGAGCACGAGATCGAGATCGACGACGCCGTCGTGATCGATGCCGTCGAGATCATGCGTCGCCGACGGGGTGCCGACCTGCGTCTGCTGTCGTACAAGGAGGGCCGGTCCTGGCGTTCCGTGCTGCCGGCCCTGGTCAACGAGTACGTCCGGGCGTCCACCGGGATCGAGGCGACCGCCAAGGACTTCCGCACCTGGCACGCCACGGTGCTGGCCGCTGCCGCGCTCGCCGAGACACCGGAGCCGGGCGCGACGAAGGCGTCCCGCAAGCGCGCGGTCGCCGGCGCGATGAAGGAGGTCGCGTCGTTCCTCGGCAACACCCCGACGCTGGCACGTTCGGCGTACGTCGACCCGAGGGTCGTCGACGCCTACGAGGAGGGCCGCACCATCGACCGGGCCACCCGGCGCACCTACGACACGCCCGATGCACGACAGGCCGCGCTCGAGCGTGCGACGCTGCGGTTGATCACAGCACAGGACAGTTGAAGGAGGCCTGAGCGTGGAGATCACCGCCGTCCAGGGTGACATCACCGAGCAGCGCGTCGATGCGATCGTCAACGCCGCCAACAATGCGATGCGCGGAGGCGGCGGAGTCGACGGCGCGATCCACCGGGCCGGTGGACCGGCGATCCTGGAGGACTGCGTACGCCGCTTCCCGTCGGGGTTGGCGACCGGTGACGCCGGCTGGACGACGGCGGGCGACCTGCCCGCCAGGTGGGTGATCCATGTGGTCGGCCCCAACCGGCACGCGGGGGAGACCGACCGCTCGTTGCTGCTGTCGTGCTACTCGCGGGCCCTCGAGGTCGCCGACGAGCTGGGTGCTCGGTCGGTGGCGTTCCCGCTGGTCTCCGCCGGTGTCTACGGCTGGCCCAAGGACGACGCGATCGCGGGTGCCCTGGAGGTCTTCGGCTCGGCCTCGACCTCGGTCGTCGAGGCCCGGATCGTCGCGTTCGACGCTGCGACGTACGAGATGGTGTCCGCGGCCCTCGGGGGCTGAGTGCCTCTCGGATCTGGGGTGCTTCCGGCGGATCTGCCCTGCTCGCGCTTGGTATTGGGGTCCACGTGGACCCCAATACCAAGCGCGGAGAGCAGCAGTTCCGGTCGGCTCGTCGCCAGCGGCGAACCTGCTAGGCGCTGGCGGACGTCGCCGTTCGCGACGACCGAGCTCGCGACGACCGAGCTCGCGACGACCGAGCCAGCAGCCACAGGACCAGGAAGCCGATCGTCGCGACGCCCAGGATGACGGCGAGCATGCTGCCGAGCACGAGAGCGAGGACGTTCGGCACCGGCTTGGCCGTCACCTGCTCGCCCGGGACGCTGCAGCTGATCGTCAGCTCGCCCGTGCCGGTGTCGAAGACGAAGTCGAGAGTCTCGGTGTCCGAGGTGCTGGCGGTCCATCCCGGACCGCGTAGCGGGACTTCCTTGCCCTCGGCATCCCGGACGGAGCAGCTCTCCGAGTAGCCGCTGTTGTCGGCGTCGTCGACGTAGATGCCGTACGTCCGGTGGGAGGGCAGCACGACCTGCCTGGGGCTCTCGTCGAGGCGGAAGCTGTCGCCCTCCAGCGACCGGGCGAAGAGGGAGACGGCGACGATGGCGGTGCCGATCGCGGCAGCACCGAGGAGCGCGGCCGCCCAGCCGAAGAGTCGGGAGCGGCGAGGTCTGGAGTCGAGCACGGCTGCATGGTGGCACGCGGGTGCCGGCGGCGTCCGGACTATGGCTCCTCGACCCACTCCAGCAGGTCGCCCGGCTGGCACTCGAGCACCCGGCACATCGCCTCCAGGGTGCTGAAGCGCACCGCCTTCGCGCGCCCGTTCTTCAGTACGGCGACGTTGGCCGGGGTGAGCCCGACCTGCTCCGCGAACTCCCCGACGCTGAGCTTGCGTTTCGCCAGCTCGACGTCGATGCGTACGACGATCGCCATCAGATCACCGCGTCCATGTCGGTGCGCAGGGTCGTGGCCTGCCGCAGCAGCGCGCGCATGACCACCAGCAGTAGGCCGAGCACGGCGCCGGCGACCAACAGCAGGAACATCACCATCGGTGCACCCGGGTCGTCCGCGTGGAAGCCGACCCAGAGGAAGAGCCCGAAGAAGACCAGCCAGGCGGCGCCGACGGCCCCGACGATCGCGTCGACCCACACCAGCGAGTCGCGGGTGAAGATCCGGTCTGCGGAGACCAGGCTCAGCAGCTTCCAGGTGGCCACGACGACCACCTGCACGCAGAGCACGAAGAAGACCGCGAGCGCCGTGAGCGGCCAGCGCAGGTGGGCGTCCTCGGGGTGCTGCTCCGCCTGGTACCGGAACTGCCCGGGCAGGGACAGGGTCTGGAAGACGACCAGGATCCCGAAGAGGACGACCAGGCAGATCTTGAGCGGCACCACGGCCCGTTGCTCCCACATCATGGATCGATGGTCACCCGATATCTATCGAAAATCAATAGATTTTAAGAAACTTGCTGACGTTTGTCGATCTCGGGCCGCACCGTGCGTCTGCTGGGTGAGAGGGTCGAGAGACGACCCTGAGGAGCGCAGACCGATGAAGGCGGACCTATGAAATACATGCTGATCATGCGGGGCAACGACGAGGCCATGGCGTCCTTTGGGGACGTCAAGTTCGAGGACATGCTCGAGGCGATGGGCCGCTTCAACGACGAGCTGATCTCGTCCGGGGTACTGGTCGCGGCCGAGGGCCTCGACGCGGCCGAGGAGGGCGTCGTCGTGGACTACTCGTCGACGCCTCCGGTCGTCACCGACGGGCCGTACGGCGAGACGAAGGAGCTGTTCGGCGGCTACTACATCCTCGACGTGGCCTCGAAGGAGGAGGCCGTCGAGTGGGCGAAGCGGCTGCCGATGACCCGGCCGGGCATCAAGACGGAGATCCGCCGGGTGCCGAGCATCGAGGAGTTCCCGCAGGACAACCCGTGGATCCAGCGGGAGCGGGCGTGGCGGGAGTCGACCGGCCAGCTGTGACCGAGCTGTGACCGAGCTGTGACGGAGTCCGCCCCGGCGTCGACCCGCGAGGCCGTGGAAGCGGTGTGGCGGATCGAGTCCGCCCACATCGTCGGCTCCCTGGCCCGCTACACCGGCGACTTCACCCTCGCGGAGGACATGGCCCAGGAGGCGCTCGCCGCCGCGCTGGTCACCTGGCCGCGCGACGGCGTACCAGCGAATCCCGCCGGGTGGCTGCTCACGACCGCCCGCCGGCGCGCGATCGACGCGTTCCGGCGGCGGTCGGCGCTGGACGAGAGGTACGCCGCGCTCGCGCGCCAGGCCGACGAGGCCGCCGGACATCAGGGGGCCCCCGACTGGGACCCGGACCGCATCGAGGACGACGTGCTCGCGCTGATGTTCATCTCCTGCCACCCGGCGCTGTCCCGGGAGTCGCAGGTCGCACTCACCCTCCGGGTGCTGGGTGGTCTCACCAGCGACGAGATCGCGCGCGGGTTCCTGGTGCCGACGGCGACGGTGCAGGCCCGGATCACCCGGGCGAAGAAGACGCTGGCGGCCGGCCGGGTGCCGTTCGAGGTGCCACCTCCCGAGGAGCGCCGGGAGCGGCTGGGCTCGGTGCTCAGTGTCATCTACCTGATCTTCACCGAGGGCTCCTCGGCGACCGCCGGGACCGCGTTGATCCGCACCGACCTGGCCCGCGAGGCGATCCGGCAGGCGCGGATGCTGACCCAGCTGATGCCCGAGCCGGAGACCTTCGGGCTGCTGGCGCTGCTCGAGCTGACCGCCGCGCGATTCCCGGCGCGCGTCGACGCCGACGGTGACCCGGTGCTGCTCGAGGACCAGGACCGCCGCCGCTGGGACCGGTCGGCGATCAGGCGCGGTCGGGCCGCGCTGGAGGCGGCCGGACGAGCCGGCCGCGGCCTCGGGGCGTACGGCGTACAGGCGGCGATCGCGGAGTGCCACGCGGTCGCGCCCTCGGTCGAGGAGACGGACTGGAGCCGGATCGTGGTCCTCTACGAGGCCCTCGGCCGGCTGGCGCCCTCCCCGGTCGTCGACCTGAACCGCGCGGTCGCCGTGTCGATGGCCGACGGGCCGGCGGCGGCGCTGCCGATCGTCGACGAGCTCGTGGCCGCCGGAGCGCTCTCCGGCACGCACCTGCTGCCCACCGTCCGCGGTGAGCTGCTCACCCGGCTCGGGCGCACGCACGAGGCGCGCGACGAGCTCGAGGCCGCCGTACGTCTGTGCCGGAGTGAGCCCGAGCGCCGGGTGCTGGAGCGCAAGATCGCGGCGATCACGTAGCCGCCCCGTGGGTAGCGTCGACCTCATGGAGACCTACACCCTCAACAACGGCGTCGAGATGCCCGCCCTGGGGTTCGGTGTGTTCCAGACACCGCCCGACGAGACGCGCGACGCGGTCCGGGCGGCACTGGACGCCGGTTACCGGCACATCGACACCGCCGCGGCGTACGGCAACGAGCACCAGGTCGGGGAGGCGGTGGCCGCATCCGACGTCGACCGGGCCGACGTGTTCCTGGAGACGAAGATCTGGCTCAACGACTACGGGTACGACGAGACGCTGCACGGCTTCGACAAGAGTGCCGGCAAGCTCGGGGTCGACCAGATCGACCTGCTGATCCTGCACCAGGCGTGGCCCGCGGAGTGGGACAAGACCCTGGGCGCCTACCGGGCCCTGGAGACCCTGCTCAACGACGGCAAGGTCCGCGCGGTCGGCGTCAGCAACTTCATGGTCGAGCACCTGACCCGCCTGCTGGAGGTCGCGTCGGTGGTGCCGGCGGTGAACCAGATCGAGGTCCACCCCTACTTCCAGCAGCGTGAGGTGCAGGCGTACGGCGCCGAGCACGGCATCCTCAGCCAGGCGTGGGCGCCCATCGGCGGCATCACCTTCTACCGCGACAGCGGCCACACCAGCACGCTCGAGGACCCGGTCATCGGAGAGATCGCCGCCGCGCACGGCAAGTCGCCCGCGCAGGTCATGCTGCGGTGGGGGCTGCAGGAGGGGCGCCAGGTGATCCCGAAGTCCACGAAGCCCGGCCGGATCGCCGAGAACATCGACGTCTTCGACTTCGAGCTCACGCCGGAGCAGCTGGCCGCCATCGACGGGTTGGACACCGGCAGGCGCGGTGGTCCGAACCCCGAGGACGTGGTCTTCCCCGCGTTCAGCCGCGAGATCCCGGAGGCCTGACATGGACTACGCCCGACTGGGCAGCTCGGGGCTCCAGGTCAGCAGGGTCGCCCTCGGTTGCATGAGCTTCGGCGCCGGCTCCGGCATGGGCGGCGGCTGGGCGCTCGACGACGAGGCCGCCGCGCCGCTCTTCCGGCAGGCCGTCGACCTCGGCATCACCTTCTGGGACACCGCCAACGTCTACAGCGCCGGCACGTCCGAGGAGATCACCGGCCGCGCGATCAAGGAGTTCACGCGTCGCGAGGACGTCGTGCTCGCGACCAAGGTCTTCTTCCCGATGGGCGACGGCCCAGGCGGATCCGGCCTGTCGCGGCGCGCGATCATGGAGCAGATCGACGCGTCGCTGGCCCGGCTCGGCACGGACTACGTCGACCTCTACCAGATCCACCGCTTCGACCCGCACACCCCGGTCGAGGAGACGATGGAGGCGCTGCACGACGTGGTGAAGGCGGGCAAGGTGCGCTACCTGGGCGCCAGCTCCATGTGGGCCTGGCAGTTCGCGAAGCTGCAGCACGCCGCCGACCGCGGCGGCTGGACCCGCTTCGTGTCGATGCAGAACCAGTACAGCCTGCTGCAGCGCGAGGAGGAGCGCGAGATGTTCGGCCTGCTCGCCGATCAGGGCGTCGGGTCGATCCCGTGGAGCCCGCTCGCCAAGGGCCGCTTGGCCCGGCCGTGGGGCGAGCAGACACTGCGCTCCGAGAACGACCCGATGGGCCAGCGGTACGTCGGCGAGGAGAACCGCCCGATCGTCGAGGCGGTCGCGCGGATCGCCGAGGAGCGCGGCGTACCCATGGCGCAGGTCGCGCTCGCCTGGGTGCTGCGCAACCCGGTCGTGACAGCGCCGATCGTCGGTCCCACGAAGGAGCACCACCTGCCGGACGCGGTCGCCGCGCTCGACGTACGGCTGAGCGACGACGAGGCGGCCGCCCTCGAGGAGCACTACACGGTGCGGCTGCCGAGCGGCTACTGACTGTCGGCGCCCTGGTCTACCGTCGTCGCATGGCTGACGTCGTGCTGTTCCACCACATCCAAGGACTGACCCCCGGCGTGCTGGCGCTCGCCGACCGATGGCGCGCGGCCGGGCACACCGTCCACACGCCGGACCTGTACGGCGGTCGCACGTTCGCCTCGATCGAGGAGGGCGCGGCGTACAGCAACGGCCCGGGTCATCCCGACCTCGCCGCGCTCGCCGACGAGGTAGTGGCCGCGCTGCCGTCCGGCCTCGTGTACGCCGGGATCTCGTCCGGCGTGATGCAGGCTCAGCGGCTCGCGCAGACCCGACCGGGCGTGGTCGGCGCGGTGCTCCTCGAGTCCTGTCTGCCGATCAGCGGCGAGTGGGCGATCGGCCCCTGGCCCGACGGTGTCCCCGTCCAGGTGCACGGCATGGACGCCGACGAGTTCTTCGCCGGCGAGGGCGACCTCGACGCCGCCCGAGAGCTGGTCGAGTCCACGAGCGACGGTGAGCTGTTCGTCTACGAGGGCGACCAGCACCTCTTCGAGGACAGCTCGCTGGCGTCGTACGACGCCGGGGCGACCGACCTGCTCACCGAACGGGTCCTGGCACTGCTCTCGCGTCTCTGACCGGCTCAGCGGACGACGCGGAGCGGCCCTTCCTCCGGGCTGGGCGGCTCGAAGTGGTCGAAGTACTGCGCGGCGAGCTCCTCGGTGAGCACGAAGTCGTCCGCGTGCTCACCGCGCCTCGCCCGCACGCGCGCCAGCACCGTCTCGCGAGCGGTGGCGAGGTAGACCGTCTCCGGCACGACCCCGGTGGGGGCGAGCAACGCGCGGTAGTCGTCGCGCATCCGACGCGACCAGAACGAGAAGTCGAGCACGATGTCGGTGCCCGCGGCGACCAGCTCCAGCAGCTGACTGCGCAACCCCGCCTCGATCTCGTCGCGGAGCTCCGGGGGCAGCGGCACGTCCGTGATGCCGCGGCGCCACATCTCCTCGTCGAACGAGAGCCGCACCATGCCCTCGTCCTCGAGGCGTCTGGCGTACGTCGACTTCCCGGACCCCGCCGGGCCGCACATGAAGATCACCCGGCTCACGCCCGGACTCTATGTCGGACGAGCGCACCTCGGCGCGACGACCGCGGGACGTCATACGCCCGGAGCAAGCGGATGCTCTGCCCGCATGACGTCCCGGGGAATCGTCTGAGGTCAGAGGCGCTCGATGACCCAGTCGACGCAGGCGGTGAGGGCCTCGATGTCGGCGGGGTCGACGGCGGGGTACATCGCGATCCGCAGCTGGTTGCGGCCGAGCTTGCGGTAGGGCTCGGTGTCGACGATGCCGTTGGCCCGCAGGACCGCGGCGATCCGGGCCGCGTCGATCGGCTCCTCGAAGTCGATGGTGCCGATGACCAGCGAGCGGTGGGAGGGGTCGGCGACGTACGGGAAGGCGTACGGCGACTTCTCGGCCCAGGTGTAGAGGGCGTCCGAGGAGGCCGTGGTCCGCTCGACCATCGCGGACAGGCCGCCCTGGCCGTTCATCCAGTCCAGCTGCTCGGCCATCAGGAAGAGCGTGGCGACGCCAGGCGTGTTGTACGTCTGGTTGAGGGCGGAGTTGGAGATCGCGGTCGGCAGGTCGAAGAAGGCCGGGATGTGCCGGTCCGTGGCACCGATGGTCGCGGCGCGCTCGAGGGCGGCGGGGGAGAAGAGGGCGAGCCACAGTCCACCGTCGGAGGCGAAGCTCTTCTGCGGCGCGAAGTAGTAGACGTCGGTCTCGCTGACGTCGACCGGGAGTCCGCCGGCACCCGACGTGGCGTCGACGAGGACCAGCGCGTCGGAGGAGGCGCCGGCGGGACGTACGACGGGCGCCATCACAGCCGTCGAGGTCTCGTTGTGCGCCCACGCGTAGACGTCGACGCCGTCCTCGGCGACGGTGACCGGACGCGAGCCCGGCTCGGACTTGATGACCGACGGGTCGGACAGCCACGGCGCCGCGGCGGCAGCGGAGGCGAACTTGGCCGAGAACTCACCGAAGGACAGGTGCTGGCTCTTCTGCTCGATCAGGCCGAAGGTCGCGATGTCCCAGAACGCCGTCGCGCCGCCGTTGCCGAGCACGACCTCGTAGCCGTCGGGCAGCGAGAAGAGGTCCGCGAGCCCGGACCGGACCCGGCCGACGAGGTCCCGCACCGGCGCCTGGCGGTGCGAGGTGCCCATCAGGGACGTGCCGGTCGCGGCGAGCGCGTCGACGTGGGCCGGCTGGATCTTCGAGGGACCCGCGCCGAACCGCCCGTCCGAGGGCAGCAGGTCGGCGGGGATCTGGAGGGCGTCGGTCATGAAAACCTTCCGAACAGATAGAGGGTGCTCCCTGACCACGCTGTCAGCAGTCCCTATTGTGGCACCGCTGTCGACCCGATTCTCGAGGAGTCCACCATGACCGGCGCGCCCGGATTCGAACGCAACCCGACCCAGCGCAACGTGCTGCGTGTCGTCGGAGTGGCGTTGCTGCTGGCCGGCATCTACTTCCTCGTCACCGGGGGCATGGCCTTCGCCGACGAGGCCAACAGCGCCGACATGGACGGCGGCTTCGGCTCGATCCTCCGGCTCGCGGGCGGCGGCTTCCTCGCGGTCTTCGGGCTCGGTGCGCTCAACGCCGGTTTCATCGGCGCCCAGGCACGGTACGCCGCGGGCGAGACGATGCCGGTGGTCAAGGACTCGGCGGCGTACCTTTCGGACGGTGAAGGCATCCTCGGAGTCGGCCGCACGGCCGGCCCCTTCTGCTCCAAGTGCGGCGTCCGCAACGACGCCGACGCCACGTTCTGCGACTCCTGTGGCTCCGCTCTCCATTGAGCGGGTCGGCTACGGCCATCCGGACGCGTTGCGGCTGATCGACGAGGTCCAGGCGGAGTACGTCGTCCGGTACGGCGGCCCCGACGAGACGCCGCTGGACCCGCTGATGTTCGAGCCCCCGGACGGCAGCTTCTTCGTCGGGTACGCCGAGGGCGTGCCGGTCGCGACCGGTGCCTGGCGCCGCACCGACGTGACCGCGCTCGGCACCAGCGCGACCGCCGAGATCAAGCGGATGTACGTCGCGCCGTCCGCGCGCGGCCGTGGCCTCGCCCGACTGATGCTCGCGCATCTCGAGCAGAGTGCGGCCGAGCACGGGGCCGAGGCGGTCGTGCTCGAGACCGGTCTGCGCCAGCCCGAGGCGATGGCGCTCTACGAAACCAGCGGCTACGAACCGACCGTGCCGTTCGGCTACTACAAGGACGCGCCGCACTCGCGCTGCTACGCCAAGCTGCTGCCGCGGCGCCGGCCGACCACCACGTAGCGCTCGTCGGTGATCGGGCCGCCCCAGTACGCCGGGTCGTCGAGGGCGCGTGGATCGGCGACGAATCCGGCGTCCTCGACCAGGGCGATCGTCTCGGCGGTGGTCAGTCCTGCCCCGGTCGACCAGCTCCCCTCGACCAGGACTAGGCGCCCGTCGGCGGCGAGCAGCCGCGCCCAGCGCGCCACCACCGCCGCGGGCTCGGGCAGCGCCCAGAGGACGTGGCGGCACAGCACCACGTCGTACGCGCCCTCGGAGAGCGGGGGATCGCCGGCATCACCGACCACGAAGCTCGTCGCCGGGAACGACCCGACCTTCGAGACTGCTCGCCGCACCATCTCGGGCGAGAAGTCGACCCCGTCGACGGCGTACCCCTCCGCGGCGAGCAGCAAGGAGAGGGTGCCGGTGCCGCACCCGAGGTCGGCGACCCGGCCGGGCGCGGGCGGCAGCAGCGACCGCAGCAGGCTCAGCCAGGCGTCCCGCACCAGTGGGTCGTGCAGGCCGTGGTCGGGCTCGTCGTCGAACGTCGCGGCCTGGGCGTCCCAGAGCTCGCTCTCCCGAGAGGTCATCCTCCGACCCTAGAGAACCGCCCTAGGCTGCTCGCATGCTGCTCCCACCCAAGGTCGCGCACGGGGTCGCCGACGGTTCGGTGACGCTCGCCTTCCGGCGCTGGCGCAAGCAGGACGTCACCGTCGGCTCGACGTTCCGCACCGTCTCCGGCGTCGTCCGGGTCGACGGCGTCGGCGTGGTCGACCCCGACGCGATCACCGATGAGGAGGCGGTTGCCGCGGGCTGGCCGGACGCCGACCGGCTGCGCCGCCAGCTCGACAAGGTGACCGAGGGCGAGACCTACCGGGTGGTGCTGAGCTGGGCCGGCCCGGACCCGCGGGTGGCGCTCCGGGAGAGCGCCGACCTGACCGACGAGGACGTCGCGGCGATCGACGCGAAGCTCGAACGGCTCGACCGGGCCAGCAGCCACGGCCGGTGGACCATGGCGACCCTCGACATCGTCCGGCGCCGTCCGCACACCCGCGCGCCGGACCTCGCGGCGGAGCTGGGCCGGGAGCGCGACCCGTTCAAGATCGACGTGCGCAAGCTCAAGAACCTCGGGCTCACCCGCAGCTTCGATGTCGGCTACGAGGTCTCGGCCCGAGGGACGGCGTACCTCGAGAGGACGACACGGCGGCAGTAGCGCGCGATGTCGCCGGGGACGTCATACGAATCGAGGGCTCTGGACCACGATTCGTATGACGTCACGCGCTGCCGAGCGGCTTCACCCAGCGCGACCACTCGGCCTGGCGGGCGTAGCCCGCTGCCGCCCAGGCCGCGTGCGCCAGCTCGTTGTCGTCGAGCACCATCGCGTCCGCCCGAGTCCCGCCGAGCGCGACGAAGCGCGCCTCGGCCCGCCGGATCAGCTCGCGACCGATGCCCAGCCGCCGCCGGTCGGGGTCGACTGCGAGCCGGTAGAGGTGGCAGCGCCACCCGTCCCAGCCGGCGACGACCGTCCCGACGATCTCCTCGCCGTCGAGCGCCAGCAGGAGCGCGTCCGGGTCGCGCTCGACCAGGCGCTCCACGGCCGCGGCGCTGTCGCTGGGCCGGTGCGCGGCCTCGGCGGCCTGGCTCCAGAAGGCGAGCACGTCTGCGGCGTCGGCGACGACCGCCGTACGGAAAGAGAGCGTCACGCAGCCGCCTTTAGCGCCTTCTTCGCGCGCTTGTCCTGCAGCTTGCGCTGCTTGGCGACGAACCCGATCGACTGCTTCTGCACGAAGCCTGGCAGGAGGCGGTTGAGCCGCCAGACGATCCGCGCCTGCCGGGGAGTCACCAGCATCGCCTGGTCCGCCGCGACGGCCTCGAGCACCTGCTCGGCGAAGACGTCCGGGTCCAGCGCATGCCGGACCCCCTGCCCCTTGAGGTAGTAGTCGCGGCCGTGGAACTTGCCGAGGTGACCCTTCTCGAGGATCGGAGTCTCCACGGCGGCCGGGCAGACGACGGTCACGCCGACGCCCTTGGCGGCGGCCTCGGAGCGCAGGGCGAGGGACAGCCCGACGACGGCGTGCTTCGTCATCACGTACGACGTGATCAGGCCGGCCGCCATCAGCCCGCCCATGGAGGCGGTGTTGACGATCTGGCCGGAGCCGCGACGCACCATCAGCGGGTACGCCGCCGCGACGCCGTGGACGACGCCGCGGATGTTGACGTCGATGATCGCGTCCCACTGGGCGAGGGTCAGGTCCTCGGTCTCGCCGCCGAACGTGATGCCGGCGTTGTTGAAGAGCAGGTTGGGCGCGACCGAGTCGACCAGGGCCCGGACCGCAGCGGCATCGGTGACGTCGAGCGCGGCAGCTCGGGCCGAGCCGGTTCCTATGACGGAGGCCGCCGTACGGGAGGCGGCGATCTCGTCCAGGTCGGCGCAGACGACGTGCGCGCCCGCGCCCACGAGGGCCCGGGTCAGGGCGGCGCCGATGCCCGACCCGGCGCCGGTGACGATGGCGGTCTTGCCGCCGAAGTGCGCGTCGATGTCGACCTTCACACGTCCCACTCGGACCGCCACCCCTCGACCGCCGAGGCCGGACGCGAGGCCGGGCCGGTGTAGATCGCCGACGGCCGGATCAGCCGGCCGGTGGTCTTCTGCTCGAGGATGTGCGCCGACCAGCCGCCGGTGCGGGCGCAGGTGAACATCGACGTGAACATGTGCGCCGGCACCTCCGCGAAGTCGAGCACGATCGCGGCCCAGAACTCCACGTTGGTCTCGAGCACCCGGTCCGGCCGGCGCTCCCGGAGCTCGGCGAGCGCCGCCTGCTCCAGCGCCTCGGCGACCGCGTAGCGCGGGGCGTCCAGCTCCTTCGCCGTACGGCGCAGCACCCGCGCCCGCGGGTCCTCGGCGCGGTAGACGCGGTGGCCGAAGCCCATCAGCCGCTCGCCGCTGTCGAGCAGCTCCTTGACGTACGACGTCGCGTCGCCGTCCCGCTTCTCGACCTCCTCGATCATGCCGAGCACGCGCGAGGGCGCGCCGCCATGCAGGGGGCCGCTCATCGCGCCGATCGCGCCGGAGAAGGCGGCCGCGACGTCGGCGCCGGTGGAGGTGATGACCCGGGCGGTGAAGGTCGAGGCGTTCATGCCGTGCTCGGCCGCCGAGCTCCAGTAGGCGTCGATCGCCTTGACGTGCTTGGGGTCCGCCTCGCCCTTCCAGCGGATCAGGAACTTCTCCGCGAGCGTCTTGCCCTCGTCGACGACCTTCTGCGGCACGACCGGCTGGTTGAGCCCGCGGGCCGACTGCGCGGCGTACGACAGCACCATCACGGCCACCCGGCCGAGGTCCTCGCGCGCCTGCTCGTCGCTGATGTCGTAGGTCTGGCCGAAGCCGAAGGCCGGCGCGAGCATCGCGACCGCGGCCTGCACGTCGACGCGGACGTCGCCGGTGTGGACCGGCAGGTTGTAGGGCTCGGCGGGGGAGAGGCCGGGGGTGTAGGAGCCGTCGATGAGCAGGCCCCAGACGTTCTCGAACGGCACCCGGCCGACGATGTCCTCGATGTCGACGCCGCGATAGCGCAGCGCCGACCCCTCCTTGTCCGGCTCCGCGATCTGCGTTTCGAAGGCGACGACGCCTTCCAGTCCATGGTGTACGTCGGTCACCCGCGCATTGTGCACTGCGTCCGGTCTAGGGTCGAGGACATGTCCGATCTCGACCTCTCCGCCCTGCGGGAGGAGTACGCCCGCGACGGGCTCGACGAGACCGACCTGGACTCCGACCCGATCGCGATGTTCGGCCGGTGGATGAGCGAGGCGCACGAGGCGATCCAGCACGACGCCAACGCGATGGTGGTCAGCACGGTCGGTGCGGACTTCGCGCCGTCGTCCCGGATGGTGCTGCTGAAGGGCGTCTCCGAAGCCGGCTTCGTCTTCTTCACCAACACCGGATCCCGCAAGGGCCGGGAGCTCGCCGGCAACCCGCGCTGCGCGCTGCTCTTCCCATGGCACCTCCTCGAGCGCCAGGTCCGGGTCGACGGGATCGCGACGCCGCTGCCCCGGGCCGACGTCGAGGCCTACTTCTCCAGCCGCCCGCACGGCTCCCAGCTCGGGGCCGTCGCGTCCCACCAGTCGCAGGTTGTCGCCAGTCGCGCGGAGCTCGAGACGGCGTACGCCGAGGCCGACGCGCGCTTCCCCGACGACGTGCCGACCCCCGACGAGTGGGGCGGGTACGTCGTACGCCCCGAGGTCGTGGAGTTCTGGCAGGGCCGGACGTCGCGCCTCCACGACCGGCTCGTCTACCGGCGCTCAGTCGATCCACGGGCAGGCGGCTGGGTCACCGAACGCCTCGCACCCTGACGCGAGGCAGTCTGAGCAGCAGCGAAGCCACGAGGAGCAGCGCGCCGCCGACGGCTACCAGCAGCCACGGCAAGCTCTCCGGGATCCCCAGGAACGTGGTGATGCCGAGGATCCGCGCCATGCCCCACGGCAGCAGCGCGAGCTGGTCGTTCCAGACGGTGAGGGCGTCCTCGAGGCCGACGAGGGCGAGCAGCAGGCCGACGAACGCCAGCGTCGCACCGACGACACCGATGGCCAGCGACGTCGCGAACCAGCGGTCGCGGACGCCGGCGACCGCCCACACCAGGCAGGCGAGCACCCAGCCGAAGAGCACGAACGACACCACGACGTACGCCGTTCGGAGGGTGGGCTGGGTCCAGAACATGAACCAGTACCCGCCCGGCCCGCGCACGGACAGCACCGTGAGCAGGAGCAGCGCCCGCACCGGCACGGCGCCGCCGACAGCCGTCGCGACCCACCACGACCTGCTCATCAGGACCACCAGGGCGAGCGCGGCCCAGCCGACGCCGACCAGGACCAGGTGGGCGGGGGCTAGGAACCAGGTGAGCACCAGCCGGCTCCATGCGACCGCCACGAGCGGCAACGCCACCACCAGCCAGCGGTTGACCGGCCCGGGCTCGCGCCACGGCGTGACCGCCGTGCGCACCATCGTCCGTCCGGTGCGGGTGAGCCCGAGCCCGAGCAGCAGGGCGAGCAGTCCGCCGCGGGCCAGCCAGGCCATCGGCCGGTCACGCGACGCGCGCTCCTCGCCGAGGCGGGCCGCCGTCAGGTTGTACGCCGGCAGCTGGACGTCGTCGCCGTACCGCTCCTCGTGGGCGGCCGCCGACCGGTCGAACGCGTCCCGCGCTTGCTCCCACTCGTCCCGGCCACCGTGCCCCCAGACGAGGTCGAGCCACTCCGCGTGCCGCAGCACCATCGCCCGGTAGTCGGCGAGCATCGTGAAGAGGCTGGTCTGGTAGTCGAGCGAGTCGAGCAGCTGCTGGCGCAGCGCGGGGTCCCGGTAGGTCGCGGGGTCGGTGCCGGCGACGATGTCATGCATCCGCCGCGACGTCCGTACGGCGTCGTGGCCGGCCCGGATCGCATTGTCCACCCCGTCGGAGTCGGAGTCCCGCACGATCGAGTAGATGACGTCGAGGACGCCGCTGTCGCCGGTCACGATGTCCCACTCGAAGATCCACATCTGTGGCGGCGGCTCGAGCCCGAGGGCGAAGGCGCGGACCTGGGCGAACTGCTGGATGTAGAGCCCCTGGGTCACGGCCTCGCGGGAGAGCGACATCGCCTTGCCGATCGCATGCACGGTCCGCGGGTCGGTGGAGAACCACCGCCGCGCCCAGTCGGCGGTGAGCTCCGCCGGGTCGGCGTCCGGGTCGCGGGCCAGCCGCGCGGCGGTCTCGGTGTTGAGGTCGTAGAGCTGCCAGAAGCCGCTGGTCAGCTGGAGCGTCATCGGGCCGGCGCGCCACGGGCCGCCGTCCTGGGTCCAGGTCCAGACGCCCTCGACGTGCGGGTTCTGGATCAGGAAGTGCCGCAGGGCCTGCTGGGTCAGCACCCCCAGGTCGTTGGGGATCGCGCCGAACGCCTCGAACTCGCGCCGGCTCTGCAGCTCGACGATCCGGCGCTGGGTGCCGGTCTCGAGGGTGTCGTTGAGCGGGAGCCAGCTGTAGAAGTCGCCCAGGCTGTACTTCGTCGAGACGACGAGGTTCGGGCTGTCGATGCCGTCGAGCACCTCGTGGTAGCTGTCCGGGTTGGTGTGCATGTCGCCGACCGCGCCGACGCCCACGCTCCAGGTCCGGAAGATCACGGTCTTGTCGACGCGCTCGGCCTCGTCGGTGAACGCCGTCAGCATCGCGCGCACCGCCGGCACGGTCGTCACCGTGATCTCGGAGTAGTAGTCCCAGCCCGGGAGGTTGTAGATGCTGCCGCCCTCGCCGATCCGCAGCACGACGCCGTCGACGTACGGCATCTCGCGGTAGAGCTCGTCGAGGCCCTTCTGGTAGACCTCCCAGAGCTCCGGGTCGGTGGGGTCGAGGTCGAACTTCTCCGTCAGGTAGTCCTCGAGCGGTCCGCTGAGGACCAGCATGTCCGTGCGGAGGTAGACCTGCATCCCGAGGTCGTGCACCTCCTCCCAGATCGGGCCGAACGCCGCGCGCATCGCCTCGGCGCGCGCGACGTACTCCGGGTGGCCCGCGTAGACCTCCGGGACCTCGGCGAAGGTGAGGTACTCGAGGAAGCCCGGGACCGCCATCGCGTTGTAGCCCTCGGCCAGCTCGTGCCGGACGTAGCGCAGCACGCTCTCGCGGGCGGCCGGCAGCGCCGCCTGGTCGACGTACGGCGCCTTCGGGAGGATCACGTCCTCGAACGCGCGTGAGTAGTGGGAGTAGTCCTCGCCGCCCTCCCACTGCGAGGCGTCCGCGTCGACTCCTGCGGCGCCGAGGTCGACCATCCGGAAGGGCATGCGCGACGTGACCTTCTCGCCGAGGTGTTCCGTCAGCGAGCGGCTCTCGCGGGCCGCCTGCGCGAGGTCGTAGATACCGCGTACGGCGCCGGTCTCGCTGTCGGCGGTGACCCGCAGGTCGGTCGGGGTCCCTGCCAGCCGGTAGGAGTCGTCCGCGTCGTCGCCGTTGCCGTGGGTGACGGCGAGGGTCGCGCGACCCTTGGTGTCGGTGGCCGTCGCGTCGCGCAGCTCGGCGACGGCGGTGCGGGTGCGCAGGCTGCTGGCGACCGTGATCCGTGAGAACGCCGGCGGCGCGACGGCCGCCCGCGGGGGAGCGACGGAGAGCGTCTCCTCCGGCACCTCCTTGGCCTCGGTGCGGATCCCCATGGACGACGAGATGCCGACGGCGATCAACCCACCCAGCAGCCCCAGCACCATCGCCACGACGACGACCTGGACCGCTCGGCGCTGGACTGCCCGAACTGCATGCACGAGGCGGAACTGTAGGCCCATCGTCGGGGTAGTCCCTGACGAAACGGTGAGTTGGGCACGCTCCCAAGGCCCGAAACGTCAGGGACTACCCCGAAAACCCATTTGTGAGTGAGTGCTCACTCACTTATGCTTCGTCGGGTGTCCCCCCGAGCCCGCCCGATGGCCCCCGACGAGCGCCGTGCCGACCTCATCGACGTGACCCTGCGGCTGATGCGGCTCCATGGCCGGGACGTGACGACCCGGCAGATCGCCGAGGCGGCCGGCATCGCGGAGGGCACGGTCTTCCGGGCGTTCGCGACCAAGGAGGAGCTCGTCGACGCGGCCCTCTCCCGGGCCTTCGAGCCCGGGGACGTGGTTGCGCGGATCGAGGAGATCGATCCGGACCTGCCGTTGCGGGCGCGGCTCGTCCTGCTCGTGTCGATCCTCCAGCAACGCTTCCGGGCGACCTTCGAGCTGATGCAGAAGGTCGGCCTGGTCGGCCCGCCGCGGCACAACTCCGACGCGGCGCAGGCCTGGCGGGCACGCCAGGAGCTGCTGTTCGCGGCCGTCATCGGCTCCGACACCGACAAGTTCCGCGTCTCCGCCAGCGAGTTCGCCCACACCCTGCGGCTGCTCACCTTCGCCGGCAGCCACCCCCTGATCTCCGACGGGCGCCTGCTCACCCCCGACGAGATCGTCGACACCGTCCTGCTCGGACTCCAGAGGAAAGCCTGATGCTGCTCCGACTCCTGCGCACCCAGCTCGCGCCGTACCGGGCCTGGCTCGGTGTCGTCGTGCTGTTCCAGTTCTTCGGCGTGCTGGCGATGCTCTACCTGCCGACCCTGAACGCCGACATCATCGACGAAGGTGTCACGAAGGGCGACACCCACTACATCGTGACCACCGGCGGGGTGATGCTGGCGGTCGCGTTCGGCCAGATCATCTGCTCGGTGATCGCGGTCAGGTTCGGCTCCCGCACGGCGATGAGCTTCGGTCGCGACGTACGGGCCGCGCTCTTCCACCGGGTCGGCACGTTCTCGACCCGTGAGGTCCAGCACTTCGGCGCGCCGTCGCTGATCACGCGTACGACGAACGACGTGCAGCAGGTCCAGATGCTCGTGCTGATGACCTGCACGATCGCGGTGTCCGCGCCGATCATGATGGTCGGCGGCGTAATCATGGCGCTGCGCGAGGACATGGGCCTCGGCTGGATCCTCGCCGTCGTCGTCCCGGCACTCTTCCTGTGCGTCGGGTTCGTCGTGAGCCGGATGGTGCCCAACTTCCGCCTCATGCAGGGCCGCATCGACGAGGTCAACCGGGTGCTGCGCGAGCAGATCACCGGCATCCGTGTGGTCCGCGCGTTCGTGCGCGAACCGTACGAGAAGCAGCGGTTCGGCAAGGCCAACGACGACCTGACCGACGTCGCCGTCGCCGCGGGCCGGTGGATGGCGACCATGTTCCCGCTGGTGATCCTGGTGGTGAACGTGTCGAGCGTGGCCGTCATCTGGTTCGGCGGGCACCGCATCGACAGCGGCCAGATGCAGGTCGGCGCGCTCACCGCCTTCCTCTCCTACCTGATGCAGATCCTGATGTCGGTGATGATGGCGACCTTCATGCTGATGATGATCCCGCGCGCCTCGGTCTGTGCCGACCGGGTCGCCGAGGTGCTCGACATGCAGACCTCGGTGCCGATCCCGGACGACGCGATCGCCCCCGACCCGGCGCAGCGCGGCCACCTCGACCTCGAGCACGTGACCTTCGCCTATCCCGGCGCCGAGGAACCAGTGCTGGCGGACGTCTCGTTCTCGGCCCGACCCGGCCAGACGGTCGCCGTCATCGGCTCGACCGGCGCGGGCAAGACCACCCTGGTCAACCTGGTGCCGCGGCTCTTCGACGCGACCGACGGCGAGGTCCGCGTCGGCGGGACCGACGTACGCCGGGTGGACCCGGACCTGCTCTGGCAGCAGATCGGGCTGGTGCCGCAGAAGGCCTACCTCTTCAGCGGCACGATCCGCAGCAACCTCCAGCACGGCAAGCCCGATGCGACCGAGGAGGAGATGTGGGCAGCCCTCGATGTCGCGCAGGGCCGTGACTTCGTCGAGGCCATGCCGGAGGGCCTGGACTCACAGGTGGTCCAGGGCGGCACCAACTTCTCGGGCGGGCAGCGCCAGCGGCTCGCCATCGCGCGGGCGTTGATCCGCAAGCCCGGCATCTATCTCTTCGACGACTCCTTCTCGGCGCTCGACCTGGCGACCGACGCCCGGCTGCGGGCGGCGCTGAAGCCGACGACCAGCGACGCCACAGTGGTGATCGTCGCCCAGCGGGTCTCCACGATCCGTGACGCCGACCTGATCATCGTGCTCGAGGACGGCAGGGTCGTGGGTCGCGGCACGCACCACGAGCTGCTCGCCGACTGCGAGACCTACCAGGAGATCGTCACGTCCCAGCTCACCGCGGAGGAGGCAGCCTGATGGCGGACACCAGCACCGGCTCCAAGAAGCAGGAGTTCAAGGCCACCGAGCGGATCGAGGCGCCGCAGGGCGGACCCGGACGCGGCCCGATGGGCGGCGGCATGGTCGGCCAGAAGGCGATGGACTTCGGCCCCTCCGCGAAGCGGCTCGTCCGCCTGATGCGGCCCGACCGCGGCAAGGCGATCGCCGTCGTCGTCCTCGGCATCGGCAGCGTCCTGCTGATGTCGATCGCACCGCGGATCCTCGGGCACGCCACCGACCTGGTCTTCAACGGGTTCATCGGCTCGCAGTTCCCGCCCGGCACCCCCGACTCGGCGCTGCCGAAGGCGGTGCGGGGGATGGACGTCGTACCCGGTCAGGGTGTCGACTTCGGCGCCGTCGGGGACGTCCTGATGATCGTGCTCGTCATCTACGTCGGTGCGTCCCTGCTGGCGTGGTTGCAGGGCTACATCCTCAACACGGTCGTGCAGAACACCGTCCGGCAGATGCGCACGGACGTCGAGGAGAAGATCAACCACCTGCCGCTGAACTACTTCGACCGCTCGCCCCGCGGTGAGCTGCTGTCGCGGGTCACCAACGACATCGACAACGTCAGCACGACCCTCCAGCAGACGATGAGCCAGCTGCTCACGTCGCTGATGACGGTCGTGGCCGTCCTCGCGATGATGGTCTGGATCTCGCCGCTGCTCGCCCTGGTCGCGCTGGTCACCGTCCCGCTTTCGCTGATCGTGACGGCGCAGATCATGAAGCGCTCGCAGGGTCAGTTCGTCGCGCAGTGGCGGCGTACCGGCAAGCTCAACGCGCAGATCGAGGAGGCCTACTCCGGCCATGCGCTGGTCAAGGTCTTCGGCCGTCAGGACGAGGTTGAGAAGACCTTCGCAGAGGAGAACGACGAGCTCTTCAAGGTGAGCTTCGGGGCGCAGTTCGTCAGCGGCCTGATCATGCCGGCGATGATGTTCATCGGGAACCTCAACTACGTCCTGGTCGCCGTCGTCGGCGGCCTCCGGGTCGCCAGTGGCAACCTGTCGCTGGGTGAGGTGCAGGCGTTCATCCAGTACTCCCGGCAGTTCACCCAGCCGCTGACGACCGTGGCGTCGATGACGAACCTGCTCCAGTCCGGGGTCGCCTCGGCCGAGCGGGTCTTCGAGCTGCTGGACGCCGACGAGGAGACCGAGGACCCCGCCGCGCTCGTCGTACCCGCCGCGCGCAGGGGGGAGGTGGCGTTCGATCACGTCTCGTTCCGATACGACGAGGACCGCCCGCTCATCACCGACCTGTCGCTGGTCGCTCGCCCCGGACAGACGGTCGCCATCGTCGGTCCGACCGGTGCCGGCAAGACCACCCTGGTCAACCTGGTGATGCGGTTCTACGACCTCGACGCGGGCCGGATCACGATCGACGACGTCGACATCACCGGCATGCCGCGCTCCGCCCTGCGTGGGCAGATCGGCATGGTCCTCCAGGACACCTGGCTCTTCGAGGGCACGATCCGCGACAACATCGCGTACGGCCGTCCCGACGCCACCGAGGAGCAGATCCTGGAGGCCGCGCGGGCGACGTTCGTGGACCGGTTCGTGCACTCGCTGCCGGACGGCTACGACACGGTGATCGACGAGGAGGGCTCCAACCTGTCCGCGGGCGAGCGCCAGCTCGTCACCATCGCGCGGGCGTTCCTGACCGATCCGGCGCTGCTGATCCTCGACGAGGCCACCTCGTCCGTCGACACCCGCACCGAGCTGCTGCTGAAGAAGGCGATGGCCGCGCTGCGCACCGACCGCACGTCGTTCGTGATCGCCCACCGGCTCAGCACGATCCGCGACGCCGACCTGATCCTGGTGATGGAGGACGGTGCGATCGTCGAGCAGGGCGACCACGAGGAGCTGCTGGCCGCCGACGGCGCCTACGCCCGGCTCTACAACGCGCAGTTCACCGCGGCGGCGGTGGAGACGGCCTGAGGCCTGCCGGGTGTGCGTCGGTTTCACCGGTGCACCGGTGAAACCGTCACTTCTCAGCCAACGCAACGCCTGAGAAGTGACAGCACTGGCCGAGGAGTGGGACGGATGTGGCGCGCGCACTTAATGCGTTGAATGACCGCCGTCCACGACCTACCGTGGTCGTACACGGGAAAGGAGGTGGTCCGAAGAATGATTTCTTTTGGGACGCGTGAGGTGGCTGCCCGCTAGCAGCCCATCAGCAAGACCCGGGGCGGAGTCGTCCCGGACGGCTGCTGGTGAATCCATCGCAGTCACCCGACCCGCAGGCGATCCGGTCATCACGTCCACCGGAGCCGGGCCCACCTGGGCCCGACGCCTGCGGGTCGCTGCGTTTCCGGTACGGCGAGGTCAGGCGGCGTCGGTGCTCTCCGCGAACCCGTCGCGAGATACGGCCGGGAACTCGGTGGTGTCGTCGGCATCGTCGGCGACGTTGTCGGCGACCTTGTTGGCGGCGACCGTCCCCTCGACCAGGCTGGCCACGATCGAGCAGACCAGCCAGACGCCGGCCATGCAGATCAGCAGCCGGACGAGGGCGACGTCGGGGGAGAGCGTGCCGCTCACCTGGGCGGCGTACAGCGCCGGCGAGCCGACGACGAGCGTGCCGATCATCACGGGCCACGACAGCGGGCTCATGGGGCTACCTCCTTGGTCACCACGGTTGTCAGGCACTCACGGCGAGGCGGGCGTCGGCCGAGACCACACCCTCCGAGCGGATCTGGTCGGCGCCGGTGAGCTCCTGGTAGGAGAGCACCGCGAGCCGCGGCACGATCGGGTGCACCAGTCGGCGCAGCGGCGCCCGCAGGTGCGGCGCGCAGACCAGGACCGGCCGCAGGTTGCGGTTCTCGACGTCCTGGGTGAGCTGCGCGAGGTTCGCCATCAGGCTCTGGCTGGTCTCGGGGTCGAGCGCGATGCTCTGGCCCTGCTCGCCGGGGCGCAGCGACTCGAGGATGCGCTGCTCGAGCTCCGGCTCGAGGGTGAGGACGTGCAGCGTCTTGTCCACGAGGTACGGCGCCGAGATGGCCGGTCCCAGCGCGAGGCGCACGGAGTCGACGAGCGGGTCGAGGTCCTTGGTGCGGGTGGCCCGCAGCGACAGGGCCTCGAAGATCCGGACCAGGTCGCGGATCGAGACCCCCTCGTCGAGCAGCTCTTGCAGCACCCGCTGGATCTCGCCGAGGCTGAGCTGCACCGGGGTGAGCTCCTCGACCACCACCGGGTGGGTGCGCTTGACGACGTCGGTGAGCATCCGGACGTCCTCGCGGCCGAGCAGCCGGGCCGCGTGCTGGGTGACGATCTCGGCGAGGTGGGTGGTGATCACCGAGGCGCGGTCGACGACGGTCGCACCGCTCAGCTCGGCCTGGCTGCGCAGCTCCATAGGGATCCACTTCGCCTCGAGCCCGAACACCGGCTCGTGGGTCGGCTGGCCCGGCAGCGAGCCGAGGTAGTCGCCGATCGCGAGGACCGTGCCCGGGGGCGCCTCGCCGCGGGCGACCTCGATGCCGAAGAGCATGATCGCGTAGGTCTGGCTCGGCAGCTGCAGGTTGTCGCGAGTGCGCACCGGCGGGGCCACGATGCCCAGGTCGGTGGCGATCTTGCGGCGCAGGGCCTTGACCCGGTCGAGCAGGTCGCCGCCACTGCTGGGGTCGACCAGGTCGATCAGGTCCGCCGACAGCTCCAGGCCGAGCGGGTCGACCTGGATCTCGGCGGCCAGCAGCTCCGGGGTGTCGGCGGCCGACGGCAGGGCCTGCTGGGCCTGGCTCGCCTGCGCGACCTCCTCCTTGGCGGCGGCGCCGGCGCGCGAGGACGCGACCAGCATCAAGCCGCCGGCGACGATGAACGGCAGCTTCGGCAGACCCGGGATCAGGCACAGCCCGAGGGCGCCGAAGCCGGCGACGCGCAGCGGCATCTGGTTGCGCATCAGCTGGCGCAGGATGTCCGAGCCCATGTCCTCGTTGTTGACCGACCGGGTCACGATGAGACCGGTCGCCACGGAGAGGAGCAGTGCGGGGATCTGGGAGACCAGGCCGTCGCCGACCGACAGCAGGCTGTACGTCGTGACCGCCTCGCTGAACGGCATCCCCATCTGGCCGACGCCGATCGCGAAGCCGCCGATGAGGTTGACGAGCGTGATGATGATCGCGGCGATCGCGTCACCCTTCACGAACTTCGACGCACCGTCCATCGAGCCGTAGAAGTCGGCCTCCGCATGCACTTCGGCGCGGCGGCGACGTGCCTCGTCCTCGTCGATCAGGCCCGAGTTCAGGTCGGCGTCGATCGCCATCTGCTTGCCGGGCATCGCGTCGAGGGTGAAGCGGGCGCCGACCTCGGCGACCCGCCCGGCACCGTTGGTGATGACGACGAACTGGATGACCAGGAGGATCGCGAAGACGATCAGGCCGACGATCAGCGAGCCGCCCACCACGAAGTGGCCGAACGTGTCGATCACCTTGCCGGCGAAGCCGTCCAACAGGACGAGTCGGGTGGCGCTGACGTTGAGCGCCAACCGGAACAGCGTCATCACCAGCAGTACGGCGGGGAACGCGGCGAAGTCCAGCGGCTTGTGGACGAACATCGCCGTCATCAGCACCAGCAGCGCCGCGGTGATGTTCATCGCGATCAGCAGGTCCAGGACCGCCGCCGGCAGCGGGACCACCAGCATCACGATGATCATCACGATCCCGACGGGAACCCCGAGCTGGTTCATCCGCTTCACGTGTGGTCCTCCAGGCAAGTACGACGGGTCGGGTGCAGGCGCGCCGTCCGTGGCACCGCTGTGACTCCGTCCTGGGGTCCGAGTGGTCTATCGGCGGGCGAGGGCCGGACCTGAGGCTTCGCGGCGACGACGTCCAGCAGGGCTGACGCTCGGTACGTCGGGGTCCCTGCGGGGTGTGCCGTGCTCGCCGCCCTGCTGGCCGCGGGTACGCCGGCTGATGACGAAGGCCAGGACCTGTGCGACCGCTGCGAACAGCTCCGCGGGGATCTCCTGGCCGACGGTGGTGGACGTGTAGAGCGCCCGCGCGAGCGGGATGTCTCGCACCAGCGGGACCTTGGCCTCGGTGGCCCGCTCGCGGATCGCGGTCGCGATCACGCCGGCGCCACGGGCGACTACCCGGGGTGCGCCGTGCTCGGGGTCGTAGCGCAGCGCCACGGCCACGTGCGTCGGGTTCACCAGGACGACGTCGGCCATCGGCACGTCCTGCATCATCCGGTTGCGCGACGCCGCCAGCTGCCGCGACCGGATGGCGCCCTTGAGCATCGGGTCACCCTCGGACTGCTTGTGCTCCTGCTTGACCTCGTCCTTGGTCATCCGGGCCTGCTTGCCGACCATCCGGCGCTGCATGATGTAGTCGGCGGCGCCGAGCACGATGCCGACGATCGCCACGTTGCGGATCATGCTCAGCGCGCTGGCCGCCGTCTGGTCGAGGACCAGCTGCATCGGCACCAGGCCGCCGACCATCGGCATCGCCGCCTTGATCGTCATCCAGACCAGGGCCACCACGACCGCGCAGCGCAGCAGCATCTTCGCGGCCTCCCACCAGGCCCGGGCGCCGAACATCCGCTTGAGTCCCTGGAGCGGGTTGAGCTTGGACAGCTTCGGCTTCACCGAGCTGCTCGCGATGAAGAAGCCGCCCTGGGCGAGCGCACCCATGACGCCGATCAACAGGACGCCGGTCCCGAGGAACAGCAGCGTGACCAGCACGTGCCAGAGGCCTTCGCCCAGGATCGTGACTGCCTTCCCGATGTCGGCCTGGCCGCCCATGCTCAGACTGGTCGTCATCAGCTCCTGGAGCTCGGTGACCTCATGCCCCAACAGCTTGGGCAGCGCCAACGCGAAGAGCGCGAGAGCGGACCACGCGCCCAGCTCCTGGGTGCGCGGGACCTTGCCTTCCTTGCGGTTCTGCTTGTGCTTCTTGGCTGTCGCCTTCTCGGACTTCTCCTCGCTCATGAGCTGATCTCACCCCGCTCCGGAGAGCGTGGACATCGCCTGCGTGGAGAGGTCGACCATCCGGTCGACGGCGTGCGGGAGGACCGGGAAGGAGAGGCCGACCAGCAGCAACGTGAGGCCGATCTTGACCGGGAACATCACGGTCATCGCCTGCATCTGCGGGGCGACCTTGGTGAGCAGGGCCAGGCCGAGGTCGGCGAGGAAGAGCACGGCGATCATCGGCAGCGCGATCTGCACCGCCGTGGTGAAGAAGAGGCCGAACGCCGTCAACAGGACGTCGGGGAAGCTGCCCCAGTCCGGCGTGGTGCCGAGCGGCAGGTACTCGAACGTCTTGAGCAGGCCCCCGATCACCATCAGGTGACCGCCGCTCACGAAGAGCAGCACGGTGGCGAGCATCTGGTGGAACTTGCCGAAGACGGTGTTGGCGTTCATCGACAAGGGGTCGAATCCCGATGCGAGCGAGAACCCGCCGAACACGTCGATCAGGCTGCCGGCGGCCGCGACGGCGGCCAGCAGCAGGTAGGTCACGAAGCCCATGGCCACGCCGACCAGCACCTGGGTCGCCACGTTGAGCAGCAGGCCGACCGTGTCGAGCGGGATGCTGTCGCCGTCGGGGACGACGGCGAACGCCAGGCCCATCGCGATGACGACCTTGACCATCGACGGCACGGTGCGACCCGAGAACGGCGGTACGACGGCCAGCCAGGCGATGATCCGCACCGAGGCGAGGAGGTAGGCCACCAGGGGCTCGCCCGAGACGGTGAGGTTCATCAGCCGAGCAGTGCCGGGATGCCGTCGAAGAGGTCGTTGGTGAAGGCGACCAGCGTGTGCATCATCCAGTTGCCGCACAGCAGCAGCGCGATGCCGACGCCGACCAGCTTCGGCACGAAGGCCAGCGTGACCTCCTGGATCTGGGTCAGCGACTGGAAGAGCGAGACCGTGAAGCCGATCACGAGCGACGTGACCAGGATGGGTGCGGACAGCTTGAGTGCGACGAGCATCGTCTGGAGGGCGATGTCGATGATGGCGGTGTCGGACATGGCGCCTACCCGTAGCTCGAGACGAGGGACTTGATGACGAGGGCCCAGCCGTCGACCATCACGAACAGCAGCAGCTTGAAGGGCAGCGACACCATCACCGGAGGCATCATCATCATGCCGAGTGCCATCAGCGCCCCGCTCACGACCAGGTCGATGACCAGGAACGGGATGAAGATGATGAACCCGATGATGAAGGCCTGCTTCAGCTCGGTCAGCACGAAGGCCGGGATCAGGGTGGTGGTCGAGACCTCGTCCCGGTTGGCCGGCAGCTCCCGGTCGGCGACGTTGGTGAGCAGCTCCAGCTCGTCGTCGTCCGTGTTCTCGAGCATGAAGCCGCGCAGCGGCTCCATGCCGGTCTGCATGGCGGCGCCCGCCGTGAGGTCACCGGCCAGGTAGGGCTGCAGGGCGATGTCGTTGATCTCGCTGAGGACCGGGCCCATCACGAAGAGGCTCAGGAAGAGTGCCAGGCCGGCGAGCACCTGGTTGGGCGGCGTCTGCTGGAGCCCGAGCGCGTTGCGGGTCAGGCCGAGCACCACGAAGATCTTGGTGAACGCCGTGCAGCTGAGCAGGATCGCCGGCAGCAGCGAGACCAGGGTCAGGCCGATGAGCACCGTCACCGAGGTGCTCGGGGTGTCGGTGAGGCCGTCGAGCCCGATGGTCACGTTCGAGCTGCTGCCCGAAGGGCCGCCCGGGCCGTTCGGACCCGTCGGCTCCGCGTTGGCGACGAGCGGCAGCACGACCGCCGGGAGGACAACGGTCACGAGCAAGGCGCCGGTGAGGGTCGCGGCCCGCCGTACCAGCGCGGTCATGACGCTTTGCCGGTGGCGGCAGCGAGCGCCTGCCGCCACGTGTCGGCGCTCAGGACCGAGCCGGTGAGCGCGCCCTCGGGAGCGCGGGTGGCCGCACGCCGACCGCCCTTGGCGGGGCCCTGACGACCACCCGGCGCGGCGGCCCGGTGGGCCCCGGCAGGCTTGGCTGCGGGCAGCTCGATCGGCTCGCCCGCGGACGGCACCAGGGTGAGGACGTCGCCGGCGATGGTCTCGGGCAGGTGCTCGGCGACCTCGTCGGGGTCCAGCTCGGCGAGCACGCGGACCTGGTGCTCGGTGGTGCCGAGCACGAGCACCCGGGAGCCGACGGTGACGACGGAGACGGCGGTGCCACGGGAGAGGTGCTGACGGTGCACCACCTGGACCAGGGCGTCCTTGTTGCCACGGAAGCGGCGTGATCCGAACTTGGTCAGCAGGAACAGCAGACCGAGGACGACGGCCAGCGAGAAGACCAACCGGATGGCGAGCTCGAACATGTCGTCAGGTCAGCTCGCTGCCGCGTCGACGGCGATCTCGGTGATCCGCAGGCCGAAGTCCTCGTCGATGACGACGACCTCACCGCGGGCGATCAGCCGGCCGTTGACCAGCAGGTCGGCCGGGCTGCCGGCCGCGCGGTCCAGCTCCAGGACGGCGCCGGGCGTGAGCTCGAGCAGGTCGCGGACGGTCATCCGGGTGCGACCGATCTCGACGGTCACCTCCATGTCGACGCCGTGGAGGAGCTCGATGCCCGGGTTGGGGCGCTGGTCGCGGTGGCCGACCGAGCTGAGCACGTTCCCGGGGGCGACGTTCCCGGGGGCGATGTTGCCGGTGGCCGTGTTGCCGACGGCCTCGAGCGGTACGGCGTCCAGCGCGACGGCGTCGGCGGACAGCTCGGAGTTGTGGGCGCCGGAGAGCACGTTGTCGGGCATCAGGACCGCCGCGGCCACCGACGTCGTGTGCAGGAAGGCGACGGTGAACGGTGAGGCGACGTCGCGGGCGACGAGGGGGAGGGCGACCTCGCGGGCAGCGCCGACCCGGGTGTGGAGAGCCGCGGCCACGGCGTCCAGGGTGGGCTGGAGAGCGGCGGCCAGGTCGAGGCCGCCGAGGGGGCTGCTGGCCAGTGCGTCGACCAGCTCCTGGCCGACGAGCACCGCGATCCGGCCGGCGACGGCACCCTCGACATCTGCGATCACGGCGCCGGCGAAGGGCCCGGCCACCTGGGGGTCGCCGGGGGCCACGGTGCCGACGGTCAGCGGCTCCGCGGAGGGCAGCACCGCCGCTCCGGCAGCGGCGGCGGCCAGGGCGAGCTCGGCGGCGTTCTGGTTGCTCACAGGTTCTCCTTGGGGGTGCCCACGATCAGGGCGGCGAGCCGGTAACCGCTGGTCCCGGCAGTGGCGTGTGCGAAGTTGATGCCGTCCACGACCACCTCGAGGGGGGCCGAGGCGGGGTGGTTGAGGCGGATGGCGTCGCCCGGCTGCAGGGCGGCGAGGTCGTTGGGGCTCAGCGTCGTCGGCCGGAGCCGGACGGCGACGTCGACCGGCACCCGGTGGAACTGGTCCTTGAGCTCGCTCGCGGCCCGGGCGCGCTGGGCTCGCTCGCGGTCCGAGACCGGCGCCGGTGCGGCCGCGCGGAGCAGGTGGGGGAGGAGCCCGGAGAACGGCATGCACAGGGACATCCGGAACGAGCGCTCGTTGATCTTGAGCTCGAGGTGCGTTGCGACCATGACGTCGGAGGCGCCTGCCACCTGGGCGAACTGCGGGCTGTACTCGACCCCGGTGATCACCGGTTCGAAGGTGACGATCGAGGCGAGGGAGTAGCGCAGCTCGTGCAGCAGGCGCTCGATCAGGCCGCGCGAGACGCCGGTCTCGATCTCGGTCAGGGGACGCTCGGGCTGATCGGCGCGGCCGGGGCCGCCGAGCATGTGGTCGACGGCCGTCATCACGGCGCCGACCGGGATCTCGAGCACGCACTTGCTGAGCAGGGGCTCGGCCGAGAAGATCGTGAGGTACGTCGTGGCCTCGAGCGAGTCGACGTACTCGGCGTAGCTGCTCTGCTCGATGCCCGTCAGGGTCACCGCGCAGACGGTGCGCAGCGACGACGTGAGGACCGTCGTCGCCTGGCGGCAGAAGCCGTCGAGGGCGACCTGCAGCATCCGCGAGTGCTCGCGGGAGAGCTGGATCGGGCGGCGGAAGTCGTAGAGCACCGGCTCGGCTTGGGCACGCCGACCGCCCCGGTCCGCCACGAGGGCGCCGGGGTGTGACTCAGGGCTGTCGGAAGGCGGCACGATGGACGGATCGGCCCCGCGCGTGACGACCTGAGGGAATGTGTCGAACTAAGTTGGCTCACGGCGCCGCCGCGCCGTCCGTCACTGGGTGACGAACTCGGTGAAGTAGACGTCCATCACCTCCCCCTCGTACAGGTGTTCGAGCTCCTTGACGAGCTTCTCCTTGAGGGCGTCGCGCTTGTGCCCCTCGATCTGCTCGAGCCGCTTGCCGCTGAAGAGCTCGATCGCCGCGTCGAGCGCCTTGCTGCCGTCGGCCTCGTGTGCCGTGGTGGTCAGCTGGAGCGCCATGCCGAGCCGGAGGTAGTGGTCGTCGGCCAGGTTGATCTGGGTCGAGTCCATGGTCACGATCTCCCCGGGCTCCGGCGGGGGCGTCGGACCGGCCGGCTTCAGGAAGAACCAGTAGGCGGCGCCGACGACGACCAGCAGGACGACGAAGATGATGGCGATCTTCTTCTTGCCGCCCTCCTTCTCCTCGTCCGCGGCGTTCTCGGCGGTCTTCTCGGCGGTGGCGCTCATTCGGATCCCCCCTCGGGTTCGTGTCCGGCGCTCGCGGCGTCGGCGTCGTGACCGGCCTCCGTCTCTGTCTGGTTGGTCCGGTCGGTCGGGTCGTCGGCGACGTTGCTCTCGGGCCTCGGGTTAGCCGCCTGGTCGAGCAGCTGCTGCGCGTCCTGCCCGACGTCGGGCAGCACGACGATGTCGACCCGCTTGTTGATGTCCTGGGATCCGGGCGTCAGCGGGTTCATCAGCGGCTTCTCGTGGCCGAACGCGGCCAGCGACAGCCGGTTGCCCGGGATGCCGGACGTCTCGTTGAGCCGACGCAGCACCGAGAGCGCCCGCGCCGCCGAGAGGTCCCAGTCGGTCGGGTAGTACTTCGGCGGTCCGGCGGCCTGGTTGGTGTGCCCGTCGATCCGCAGCTCGTTGCCGAGCTCCTTGAGGACCGGCGCGAGCGTGTCGACCACCGCCTGGCCGCGCGGGCTCAGCTGGGCGATGTTGGGCCGGAACACCACGTGCCGCGACACCAGGCTCACCACGAGGCCGCGCTCGTCGATCGTCGTGGACACGTCATCCGCCAGACCGCGCCTCTTCAGCGCCGCCTTCAGCTTCCGCTCGGCCTCCTTGAGGCGCGACGCCTCCTTGGCGGCCGCGTCGTACGACTCCTGCTGGTCATTGCGCTTCTTCTGGTGCAGCGCCTCGGTGACGATCGCCTTCCCCTCGGGCGAGAGCTGCTCGAAGATCTGGGAGCCGTCCAGCTCGGGGTCGGACGCCTCCTCGAGATGCCCCTCGAGGATCGAGTCGGACCCCTTCATGAACGAGCTGGAGGAGCCGAAGCCGTCGGCCAGGCCGTTCTTCAGCGCGTTGTACTTCTTCTGGTCCACCTGGCTCATCGCGAACATCACGATGAACAGCACCATGAGCAGCGTGAGCATGTCGGCGTATGTCACGAGCCAGCGCTCGTGGTTCTGGTGCTCCTCGGGCTCTTCGTACTTCTTGCGGCGGCTGGCCATCAGGCAGCCTCCGATTCCCGTTGGTCCGCGGGCAGGAGGGACTTCAGCCGCTGGGCGACGACGCGCGGGTTGGAGCCGGCCTGGAGCGCGGCGATGCCCTCGATGATCAGCTCCATCCGGGCGGTCTCGAGCTCACCGAGGCGGGAGATGCGAGCGCCGACCGGCAGGAAGAACACGTTGGCCGACATGACGCCCCACAGGGTCGCGACGAACGCGCCCGCGATCAGGTGGCCCAGCTCCTCGGGCTGGGCCAGGTTCTCGAGGACGTGCACGAGGCCCATGACGGTGCCGATGATGCCGATGGTCGGTGCGTAGGCGCCCGCGGCGTTGAAGAACTTCGCTGCCTGCTTGGCCTCGGCCCTCACGGCGACGACCTCGGCTTCGAGGATGTCGCGCACCTCCTCGGGGTCGGTGCCGTCGATCGCCAGGGTCAGCCCGCGGGACAGGAACGGCTCGTCGACGTCCGAGAGGGCGTCCTCGAGCGCGAGCAGGCCCTCGCGACGAGCCTTCTCCGAGAGCGAGACCAGGACCGGCACCAGCTCCGACGCGTTCTTGGCCGAGCCGGTGAACGCTCGCACCAGCCCGCGTACGGCGAGCTTGGCGTCGCCGAGCGTGCCGCCGGCGATCGAGATCATGATCGTGCCGCCAACGACCAGGAGGATCGGCGGGATGAGCATCAAGCTCATCGGGTTGCCGCCCTCCATCACGTTGGCGACGACGATGAAGACGAGGGCGCCGATGACGCCGATCATGGTTGCGGGATCCATCAGCCCTCCGTCTCCTCGCGGGCCAGCCCCAGGCGCGCCGTCGGGTGTTCGACGACGGTGCCGAGGCGTGCCGACTGTGTCTGGGTGCGGGCCCACAGGTCGAGGTCGATGGCCGTGCTCATGGCGAGCACCTCGCCGCGATGGCGGCGGACCGACGTGAGGACCTCTTCGAGTGACTCGATGACGACGTACTTCTTGCCGTCGACCAGGGTGACCACCGTGTCGGGCGTGGCATCGACGCGCTCGATCAGGTCGCAGTTGAGGGCGAACTTCGTCCCCGAGAGTCGCGTAAGCGTGATCATGTGCACCGTCCTTGGGCCTTGCCGAGAGCGCCGTCCGTGGCGACTCGAGGTGTTCATCGGCGGCCGGCACGACAACCTGAGAGGTTGCGTGCCGGCCGCCGAGGCTCAGCGCTTGATGTTGACGAGCTCCTCGAGGACCTGGTCGGAGGTCGTGATGACGCGCGAGCTCGCCTGGAAGCCGCGCTGGGCGAGGATCAGGTTGGTGAACTCGGCGGCCAGGTCGACGTTCGACATCTCGACGGAGCCGGCGACGATCTCGCCGTTGCCGCCCTCGCCCGCCGCGCCCAGCTGGACGTCACCGGAGTTCGCGCCGGTCCGGAAGCTGGTGCCGCCGACCTTCTCCAGGCCCATCGGGTTGGTGAAGTTCGCGATCACGATCTGGCCGATGATCTTGGTGCTGTCGTCGTCGAACGTCGCGGTCACCTTGCCGTCCGAACCGATCTCGTACGACTTCAGCGCGTGGGCGGGAGTGCCGCCGTCGTCCTTCGGCAGCGTGATCTTGCCGTTGGCGTCGCTGTTGCGCACGCCGGTGGTCTGGTCGATGTCGTTGAAGCCCATCACCAGGCCGCCGCCCGGCGCCACCAGGTTGGCCTCCTTGTCGAATGAGAAGGCGCCGGCCCGGGTGTAGACGGTGTCGTCACCCTTCTTGACGACGAACATCCCGTCGCCCTGGATCATCAGGTCGGTGGTCCGGCCCGTCGTCTGGTTGGAGCCCTGGTTGAAGTTGGTGTTCGTCGCGGCCAGCTGGACGCCGAGGCCCACCTGGATCGGGTTGCTGCCACCGCGCTTGGCGGCGGTGCTCGGCGCCGAGCCCGACGTCAGCATCTGCGACAGCGTGTCGGAGAAGACGGTCGAGCTGGACTTGAAGCCGATGGTGTTGGCGTTGGCGATGTTGTTGCCGGTCACGTCGAGCATGACCTGGTTGACGCGCAGGCCGCTGATGCCGGCGAAGAGGGAACGAAGCATGGTGGTTCTCCTGGATTCAGTAGTGGTCTGGGTCAGCCGGTGGTGGTGGCCGTGGCGGGGGCGGTGGGTGTCGCGGGGGCGGCGGTGGCCGAGATGGACTGGACCTGGCCGAGGGTGACGTCCTTCCCGTCGACGACGAGCATCGGACCGCTCGCGTCGTACGAGACCGAACCGACGAGGCCGGAGGTCTTCGTGCCGTCCGCGTTCTCGTACGTGACGTTCTTCCCGACCATGCCGGCCGCGCCGAACGAGATCTGGGCCGAGAGCAGGGCGGCCGTCTGGTCGGCGACGTCCTGCATCTTCTCGAGCGCCGTGAACTGGGCGTTCTGCGCCATCATCTGACCGGAGTCGGTCGGGTTCATCGGGTCCTGGTAGCGCAGCTGCGCCACCATCAGGTTCAGGAACATCTCCTTGTCGGCGGTGCTCCCGGTCGTGGTCGCGGGCTGGTAGAGCCCGCTGGTGGTGACAGCCTCAGTGGCCTGGACGGACATCGCTGCTCCTCACATGCTCAGGTCGAGGCCGGCGTGGCTTCGCCCGGCCGTCTGGATGGGACGCGACCCGGGGGTCACGCTGGGGATGCCGTCCGTGGCAGTACTGCTTCCAGGGTGGTGCCGGGAGCCGTCCCGGTCCGGTGCCGGTTCGCCACCAGGGCTGCCGGCTCCCGACCAGGCTCCGCCGGCCAGGTCGGTCGAGACATCGGTGCGCGTCGCGGGTCCGCTCGCGACGATGGCGGTCGCCGTCGGGAGGGTCGGCGCGGTCGGGAGGTCGCGGATGAAGATCCGGGAGTCGGCCCGGCCGACGGACTCGAGGAGGCGGCGCAGCTCGGGTGCCCCCTCGGTCAGGGCGCGACGGGCATCGGTGCCTCCCGCGAGCGTCACCTCGAGCTCGCCGCCGCGCTGCGTGAGCACGACCCGGACCTCGCCGAGCGACTCCGGGTTGAGCTTGACGGTCACCCGGCTGGTGCCGTTCTCCGCGTTCGACGTGGCGCGCAGCACCTCGGGGAAGACCTGGTCGGTGACCCGGGGCAGGTCGGCCGAGGTGGTCGAGGTGGTCACCGGGACGGATGCGGCGGTCGGGGCGACGGCGACGGCTGCCGAGACGCCTGCCGGTTGGGTCGGTACGGCGTCCGTGCGGACCTCGGCCCGCGGGCCAGCGGGTGCCGCGGCGACCGCCTGGTCGGGGGCCTCCGCCGTCGGCACCGGGCCGTCGGGTGAGGTGGCCGCGCTGTTGTCCTGCTGGTCGGCACCGGCACCGGCACCGGCACCGGCCTGGGCCGAACCGCCCGTGCTCGAAGGCGACCCAGGCGCGACCGTCGCGGCCTCGGTCGAGGAGACGACCGCGGCCGGCACGCTCTTGTCCGCCGAGCCGCCGGCGGCGGCCAGCACGGGAGGCTGCGCGGCGAGCGGAGTCATCGCGAGGGCGATCGGCACCATCGCCGGGTCGGTCGGCAGCTCGGTCACGGCGGCATCGGCCTCGGTGTCGGCGGGGGCGTCGTCGGTCGACCCGGCCACCGGTCCGACGCCGTTCGTGATCGCCGGCGGCGAGGCGGTCTCAGCCGTGAGACCGGGCACGCTGCCGAGGTCCTCCTGGCTGGAGCCCTGGAGGAGGCCGTTCACGAGCGCCAGGAACAGGTCGCCCCCGCCGGGGTTGGACTGCCGGCCGGTGGTGCTCGCGCCGCCGAGGGAGGGGTCGGCCGTGATGGCGGCGCCGAGGCCGCTCAGGAGTGTCGTGGGGTTCATGCTGCCTCCAGCGTCGACATGACGGAGCGGACGTAGTTCTGGGTCTCGGCGTACGGCGGGATGCCGTCGTACCGCAGCACCGCGCCCGGCCCGGCGTTGTACGCCGCGAGCGCGAGCTGGGTGCTGCCGAAGCGGTCGAGCAGGCTGCTGAGCAGCCGGGCGGCGCCGTCGACCGCCTGCGCCGGGTCGTACGCGTTCGTGACGCCCAGGCCCTCGGCCGTCGCGGGCATCAGCTGCATCAGGCCCTGCGCGCCGGCGTGGCTGGTCGCCCGCGGGTCGTAGCCGGACTCCTGCTTGGCGACGGCGGAGAGCAGGTCGGCGCCGACGCCGTACTTCGCGGCGGCGCTCTCGAAGAGGGACGCGTACGGCGTACCCGCGGCCACCCGGCTCGAGGTGCCGACCGAGTCCACGCCCGAGGCGTCGCCGGCGTCGGGGATGACGCGGCGGATCGCGGTGGGGGTCTCGTAGACCGACGAGACCTCGACGTCCTTGCCGGGACGCGGCGCGTGGATCATCTGGTTGTCGCCGATGTAGATGCCGACGTGGTGCACCGGTGAGCCGAAGGCGAGGATGTCGCCGGGCTGTGCCTGGGCCAGGCTCTCGACCGCGCGGCCGGCCTTGGCCTGCTCATAGGAGACGCGGGGGAGGTCGTAGCCGAGCTCGGAGTAGACCTTCTGCACCAGGCCCGAGCAGTCGAGCCCCTTGGCCGGGTCGGTCCCGCCCCACACGTAGGGGGTGCCGAGGTACTTCCGGGCACCCTCCACGACGGCGGCGCCCTGCGCCGTACCGGCGGTGCTCGTCGACGTCGAAGCCGTGGCCTCGTCGAGCGCGCCGGAGAACCCGGCCGAGCTGCTCGACGAGGTGGCGGGTTGCAGCAGCGCGAGCTGCGCCTGGATCTGGCTGATCCTGCTGGTGACCTCGGCGACGGTCATCGGACTCCTCCATCAACGACAGCGGTGCGCGTACGGCGGCGCCACATCTCCTGGGCCACCTCGTCGAGCTCGCGCGTCTCGCGGCGGGTGCGCTCGGCGCGGACGGCCGCGGCGCGGCGCTCGACGAGCGACTCGACGGCGGCGAGCCGGCTGCGGTCGGAGACCCAGCGGTCCCGGGCCGCAGTGGTGATGTGGTGGGCGGTCTCGAGGGTGGCGCGGGTGTCGGCCAGGGCGGTGCGGATCATCTCGACCGTGTGCTGGCGACCCTGGAAGGCGGCCAGGTCGAAGGTGGCGGGCATCGGCAGGTTCGCGAGCAGCTGCTGGAGGTCGGCCTCCTTGGCGGCGGCCGCGCGCTCCTCCTTGAGAGCCGTGGCGAGGCCGATCCGGCTGTCCCGCTCGCGCACGCTGCGGAGCCGGACCAGCCCGCCGAGGTTCCCCTGCTTGTGGGTGCTCATGTCGTCACCAGCTGGTGGAGGGCGGCCCAGGTGTCGGGCGCCGCGGTGACGTCGTCCATGTCCTGGCGCAGGAAGGCCTCGATCGCCGGCATCAGCGCCAGGGCGAGGTCGGCGTCGGGGTCGCTGCCGGCGGCGTACGCGCCGATCTCGACGAGCTCCTTGACGTTGCGGTACGCCGCCAGCATCCGGCGCAGGCGCTGGGCGTCCTGCTTGCCCTCCGGCGAGACGATCGCCGAGACGCGCGAGATCGACTCGAGGACGTCGATGCTGGGGAAGTGGCCGGCGGTGGCGAGCTCGCGGGTCAGCACGATGTGGCCGTCGAGGATCGAGCGGGCCGAGTCGCCGATGGGGTCCTGCATGTCGTCGCCCTCGACGAGGACGGTGTAGAGGCCGGTGATGCTGCCCGTCGGCGACGTGCCGGCGCGCTCGAGGAGCTGGGGGAGCATCGCGAAGACGCTCGGCGGGAAACCACGGGTGGCGGGCGGTTCGCCGGCGGAGAGGCCGATCTCGCGCTGCGCGAGCGCCACCCGGGTCAGGCTGTCCATCATCAGGACGACGTGCCGGCCGGCGTCGCGGAACCACTCGGCGACCCGGGTGGCGACGAACGCGGCCCGCAGCCGCACCACCGGGGGCTCGTCGGAGGTGGCGACGATGACGATGGAGCGGGCCAGGCCCTCGGGGCCGAGGTCGTTCTCGAGGAACTCGCGGACCTCGCGGCCACGTTCGCCGATCAGCGCGATCACGGAGATCTCGGCGTCGGTGCCCCGCGCGATCATCGACAGCAGGCTGGACTTGCCGACGCCCGAGCCGGCCATGATGCCGAGGCGCTGGCCGCGGCCGCAGGCCGTGAGCGAGTCCATGGCGCGGACCCCGAGGCTGAGCTGCTGGTCGATGCGGGGTCGCAGCAAGGCGTTCGGGGTCTCGTTGTTGACGACGACCTGGGGCAGGTGCGCCAGCGACGGGCCACCGTCGATCGGACGACCGAGGCCGTCGAGCACCCGGCCGCGCAGCTCGTCGCCGACGGAGATCCGCAGGCCGAGGCCGCTGGCCTCGACGTGGTCGCCGACGCGCAGGCCGGTCGTCTCCGCGAGCGGCAGGCAGGTGAGTACGCCGTACTCGCTGGCGACGACCTCGACGGGCACCAGCCCGGCGGCGCCCCGGACCTCGAGCAGGTCGCCGAGCGCGGCGGCGACACCCGAGACGGTGACCCGCAGGCCGAGCAGGCCGGAGACCCGGCCGAGCTGCTGCGGTACGACGGCCGCGCGGGCCGCCGTACGACGCTGGGTGGTGAGGGTGCTCATTGCGGTGAAGGTCATGACAGTGCCTCCCGCAGCCGGTCGAGGGCCTGGGACAGGCGCAGGTCGACGGCGGTGGTGTCGGTCTCGACGACGGCGTCGTGCAGGTCCAGCGACGGGTCGGCGACCACGTCGACACCGTGCTCGTCGAGCCGGGCGGCCGCGGCGGAGCCGGCGGTCGCCGGGTGCAGGCGGACGGTGGTGGTCGGGTCCTTGGGCAGCACGGCGAGCACCCGCCCGACGACGCCGGGACCGGGGTCGGAAGCGGCGGCGAGCTCGTGGCCGAGCAGGGTCCGGATGACCTCGAACGCGAGCTCCGCGGCCTGCTCGGCGATCTGTGCCGCAACCTCCTCGGCGGAGGCGGCGACGGCGGCAGCCGCGGCGCGGAGGCCGGCCACCGCGGCGTTGTGCTCACGGTTGCGGGACCGCTCGCGGCGCTCGGCCTCGGCGGCGGCCGCTGCCGACTCCTCGGCGCTGCGGCGCAGCGCCGCCCGCTGGCCCTCGGACCAGCCGACGGCGTACCCCTGCGCCTGGGCGGCGGTCCGGGTGCGCTCGGCCAGCCGGCCGAGCACCGCCTCGGTCGCTCCGTCGCCCAGCACGCGCTCGTCGCCGAGGCGGGTCCAGTCGCCCCGACGCAGGTCGGGGCGTTCGGCGGTGTGCCAGCTGTCGGGCTGGGTGTCGGGCTGGGTGTCGTGAGCCAGTGCCTCAGACAACGAGCTCCTCCTCGCTGCCACTGCGGTGGACCATGATCTGGCCCTGCTCCTCGAGCTGGCGGATCTTGCGGATCACGCCCTGCTGCGCCTCCTCGACCTGGGTCAGGCGGACGGCGCCCAGCAGATCGACCTCCTCGATGAGGGTCTCGGCCGCACGGCTGGAGAGGTTAGAGGTGATCTTGCCGCGCACCGACTCGCTGACGCCCTTGAGCGCCAGCGCCAGCTCGGCCTCGTTGACCTGGCGCAGCACCAGCTGCACCGACCGGTCGTCGAGATGGACGATGTCCTCGAACATGAACATCCGGCTGCGGACCTCGTCGGCGAGCTCGGCGTCGAGGGACTCCAGCCCTTCGACGATCTGACGCTCGGTGACGCGGTCGGACCGGTTGATGATGTTGACCAGTGGGTCCACCCCGCCGACCTGGGACAGCTCGGACGGCTGCAGGACCGAGGAGAGCTTGCGCTCGAGGTTCGCCTCGACCGCGCGGATGATCTCGGGCGTCGTCCGGTCCATCACGGCGATGCGATGGGCGGTCTCCGCCTGCAGGTGCGAGGGCAGCCCGGCCATCACCATCGACGCCTTGTCCGGCGTCATGTGGGCGAGGACGAGGGCGATCACCTGCGGGTGCTCGTCGGCGATGAAGGTGCGGACCTGGCTCGGGTCGGCTCGGTGCAGGAACTGGAACGGCATCTTCACCGCGGCGGCCTGCAGCCGGTCCATGATCTCGTTGGCGCGGTCGGACCCGAGCGACTGCTCGAGCATGGTGCGCGCGAAGGCCAGACCGCCGTGGGCGATGTTGGCGTGGGCGGTCGCCATCTCGCTGAACTCCGCGAGTACGGCGCCGCTCTCGGCGGCGTCGACGACGTCGAGCCGGGCGATCTCGGCGGAGATCGCCTCGACCTCCGCGTCGGAGAGGTGGCTGAGCACCTCTCCGGCCTTGTCGCGGCCGAGCTGGATCAGGATGATGGCGGCCTTGCGGACACCCAGGGTGGCGAGGTTCATGGTCATCAGGCCCGCTCCACCAGCCAGCCGCGGAGCAGCGTGGCTATCTCGTCGGGTTGGCGCTCGGCCAGGGCGGCGATCTCTCGCTTGAGCTCGTCGTTCGCGGCCTGCTCGGCGGTCTCCAGGGCGGCGACGGCCGGGGCCGGCTCGAGAGCCGCGGACGCGGCGGCGCGGGACGCGGCGTCCTGACGCAGCTGCTCGACGAGGTACTCCGTGCGAGCGTCGCGGTTGCGCTTCCCGCGGCGTGCTCGCAACCAGGCCAGCAGCACCATCGCCAGGACGGCGACACCGATGCCGCCGTTGCGGATCATCGACCAGCGCTGGGCGTCGGCCTTCGCCTTCCTGGCCGCGGCGAGCTCGGCTGCCGCTTCGGCGTCGGCGGTGCGGTCGAAGGCCATCGTCGACACCTCGACGGTGTCGCCGCGGGCCGTGTCGATGCCGACGGCGGCGGAGATCAGGTCCTTGACGTCGGCCGCGTCCACGCCCTGCGAGGCGGTCGAGTCCAGCACGACGCCGATGTGCAGCGAGCTGACACTGCCGGGAGCGGCTTCGCGGTGCTCCTTGGTGGTCTCGACCGCGTTGTCCTTGGTGGCGGACTCCTTGGTGTAGTTCGACCCGTCGCCGCCAGTCCCGGAAGCGGTGCCGGTGGAGTCCATCTGACCGTCCGGGCCGACGACGCCGGTGCTGCCGCCTCCGCCGCCGGTGCCGTTGTAGACCTCTTTGCTCGTCGACTCCGACAGTGCCGGGGCCTGCTTCTTGGTGTTGTACGTCGTCGACTCCTGGATGGCCTTGTCGAAGTCGAGGTCCGCGGAGACCTGGACGGTCGAGTTGCCGGCGCCGAGGACGCGGTCGAGCATGGTCTGGATCTGCTGGGTCTTGCGGGCCTGGAAGTCGGTGACCGCCTGGGCCTGGGTGCCGGCTCCCACACCGCCGGAGCCGCTCTCGTTGGAGAGGACCTTGCCGGACGAGTCGGCGACGGTGACGTTGTCCGGCTCGAGCCCGTCGATGCTGGAGGCGACCAGGTTGACGACCGCCTGGACCTTCTCCGGGGCGACCGTGGTGCCCGCGGACGTGTCGATCAGGACGGAGGCGGTGGTCGGGTCCTGCTCGTCGGAGAACACCTTCTTCTCCGGCATCGCGAGGTGGACGACCGCGGTGTTGACGCCGTCGATCGCCTCGATGGTCTTGGCGAGCTCGCCCTCCATCGCACGCTTGAAGTCGGTCTGCTCCTGGAAGTCGGAGGTCGACATGTTCTGGTCGTCGAGGAGGGAGTAGCCGCCGTCGGAGCTGTTGGCCGGCAGGCCCTGCCCCGAGAGGGTGATCCGGGTCGAGTAGACCTTGTCGCGCGGCACCATGATGGTGCCGCCGCCGTCCTCGAGCTCGTACGGCACACCCTCGGAGGTGAGCTCGTCGACGACCGCCGAGGCGTCCTCGGCGGCCAGGTTGCTGTAGAGCGGGGCGTAGTTCGGCGTCGACACCCAGCGGAAGACCATGAACGCCGCGAGCAGCAGCGCGGCGCCGCCGACCACGACGACCAGTCGCTGGCCGAGCGTGAAGGACATGAAGGTGGTCCGCAGGCGGGTGAGCGTGCGGGACAGGTTCTGCTTCATCCGATCGGCATCCGCATGATCTCGTTGAACGCCTCGAGCGCACGGTTGCGTACGGCGACGGTCAGCTGGGCGGTCACGGACGCCTCGGTCGCGGCCACGGTGTAGTCGTGGATGTCGTCGAGGTCACCGGTGGCGGCCTGGACGGCGAGCTTGTCCGACTTGTCCTGGACCGCCTCGAGGCGGTCGATGCCGTCCGTCAGCAGGTCGCCGAACGCCGAGCTGGCGCCCGACGTACTGGGCGTGCCCGCGGTGGCGGTGACGGAGGCCGGCGACATCGTCGGCGGCACGTACGGCTGGAAGCCGATGGACTCGATTCCGGAGACTGACATCAGCGGCGACCGATCTCGAGCGCGCTGCGGTAGTTGTCCTGGGCGTCCTTGGCCACCTGGACCGAGGCCTGGAAGCCGCGCTGGGCCATGACCAGCTGGGTCATCTGCGTGGCGAGGTCGTCCTCGGGTGCCCGGACGTAGCCGTCGGCGTCGGCCAGCGGGTTGTTGGGGTCGGAGATCATCCGGCCCTCCGGGTCGCTCAGGGCCATGCCCTCGACGCGGACGCCGCCGCCGGGGACGGAGCTCACGATCGGGGTCTGCGCCTGGAACGCGGTCTCGCCCGTGCGGACGACCGTGTTCACGTTGGCGATGTTGTTGGCGAGCGCGTCGAGCCAGGTCTGGTGCATGCCCAGCGAGGAGCTCGCGATGCGCAGTACGTCGAACGCGCCCATCAGGAGGCCGCCACCGTGCGGATGAGATCGAAGCGGTCGCTCGTGGCGCGCGTGATCATCTGGTACTGGAACTGCGACTGGACCGCGGCCAGCGTCTCCTTGCGGAGGTCGACGTTGTTGTCGTTGGCGCCGACGGGGGTGTCGGTGGCGGTCAGCGTCGGGCTCAGCGACCCGTCGGGGCTACCCGACGAGATTGCTCCAGAAGAGATTGCTGAGCGCAGGCTGCTCTCGAAGTCGACACTGCTCGCGCGATAGTGCGGGGTGTCGACGTTCGCGATGTTGTCAGCGATGACTCGCTGACGAAGGGCGAGGCCGTCGAGGGCGGATCCGAGGATCGCCCCGACAGGATCGGACAGGTGGAACGGCACGCCAGGCCTCCGAGGAAGACGAGGTGGGTTGCCGTTCCGTCGGCGGGGGAGAGCGATCCTTGCTCAGAAGACTCCATCGGCGGGCGGCCCGCCGTCTTGAGGAAATCTGGCAGGAAAGGTCCGATGTTCTCGGGCTTCTGGTGGTCAGCCCAGGACGTCGAGGTAGACCGACTGGCCGGTACGCCGGGTCGCTCGGTCGACGCGGTTCGCGAAGTCGTGCTGGCGACCGATGCTGCCGAGCAGGCTGGTCATCGCGACCCGGACCTGGTGCTGCCGGTCCAGCAGGGCGACCGCCCGCTCTCGCAGGTCCGCGGGGATCGGTCCCTGGAGGTCGGGCTCGTCCCACGTTTCCGGGGCGGGCCGGCTCGGGTCCTGCAGCCGACGCTCGGCGAGGATCACCTCCAGCTCGAGCCGGTCCAGCGCGGTGGCCCAGTGCAGGTGATGCCGGTCGTCGTCGCCCATGCCGGTCAGGCCGTCTGCGCGAGGAGGGAGCCGGCGGCGTCACGCCAGGTGTCGCGGAGGACGGTCACGACGTGCAGGCAGAACTCGGTGACCTTCAGGTCCTTGGCCATGTTGGCCTTCACCAGCTCGTGGTGGAGGTAGTCGTAGAGCGACGCCAGGCCGGCGGCGCCGTCCCACGCGTTCACGTCGAGGCTGGCGTTGAGCTCGAGGACGATCTCCTGCGCGTGCAGCAGCGGCTCGTGGGCCTGGCTGGGCTCGCCTCGGCGCAGGGCGTCGCCCGCGCGCTGGACGTCGAGGACCAGGCGCTCGTACAGCATGACGAGCAGCTGGGAGGGCGTCGCGGTCGAGACGGAGGCGGCTAGGTAGGTGTCGCGCGGGTTGAGGATCGTCATCGGTTTTCCTTCCGTGGTCACGATGAGGGAGGTCGTGCTGGGGTGGTGCTACTCGGGTCAGGAGTACGTCGGGAGGCTGGAGATCTGGCTGGCCAGCCACGAGCTCTGGCTCTGCAGGCTCGAGAGCGCGGTCTCGAGAGCGGTGTACTGGCGCTCGAGGCTGGTGCGCCGGAGCTCGAGGCGGGTGTCCCAGTCCTCGATGCTCTTCTGCAGCCGGTCCACGGTCGTGGTGTGACCGTTGATCGCGGAGGCGAACGTGCCTTCGAGACTGTCGCTGGCACCCTTCGTGACCGAGGAGACGCGCGCGGCCCAGCCGTCCTGTGCCGGGGTCGCGCCGGAGGTGAACTTCGCCGCCGTGCCGGCCGGGTCGGCGTCGTACGCCTTCTGGAACGCGGTGGAGTCGAAGACGAGCTTGCCGTACCGGTCCGTCTGGACGCCGTACGTCGCCATCGAGGTGGTGCTGTCCCCGAAGACCGTGTTGAGGAGCTGGTCGCGGAGGGCACGCGCCGTCGGGTCGCCGACGAGGACGCCGGCGGCCGTCGTGTCCTTCTTGACCGCGGTCTGGGTGTCGATCTTGGTCAGCAGGGCGTTGATCTGGTCGACGAACGAGCTGAGCGACGACGCGATCCCGGAGCTGTTCTGCTTGACCGTCACGTTCGAGGCCGTGCCGACGGTGGTGTTCGGGTCGAGCGTGATGCTGACGCCGGGGACGATGTCGGTGAACGTGTTGGTGGCGGACGTCGCCGTGATCCCGAGGCCCAGGTTGATCTGCGCGTCGGTGCCGGTGCGGACGGAGGCGCCGCCGAGGAGGTCGGTGCCGTCGTC
>Ga0190274_10000083_pt1 | contig 69609 bp, 59 predicted proteins | sample Popmic531T_FD_133002 | JGI IMG/M metagenome (GOLD analysis project Ga0190274, IMG submission 133002) | Populus adjacent soil microbial communities from riparian zone of Yellowstone River, Montana, USA - 531 T | ecosystem: Environmental > Terrestrial > Soil > Riparian zone | place: USA: Montana...
CAGCTGCCGCCGCGCCTCGGCCAATATGTCCAGCGGCGGCTTGTGGTCGTGGCCGATCAGGCCATGCGAATGGCCGGCGAAGCGGTTGCGCGGCAGGCCGGTATCGAGAACGGTGACCTTGCGGCGGGCACGGCCGAGCTGCAGGGCGCCGGCGAGACCGGCAAAGCTGCCGCCGATGATGATGACGTCATCCATGGTGATAAGCTCCGTGTTGTGGATGGAGGGGGTTGGGCTGGGCCTGGCGCGAAATATCGTCCAGCGATACGCGCTCGAGACGGGCAGCGAGCAGGGCTTCGGCATCGACGAGAAAGTCGCCCATCATTGTTTTGGCCGGCCGGACAATGCCGCATTCGATATCGCCGGGCGGCCCGGGGAAACTTGACTTGGAGGACAGGTTGAAATCCACCGGTTGGCTTGCACGCTCCCGGTCGGACCGGCTGGCGGATTTGCGTTTCAGTTCGGACATGGTGGTTGTCATGGGAGTGCTCCCTATCGCCGCGCGACCTTGACAGACGCGGTGTGCGCATCGCCGCGATCAGTTGCGGCACCCATGATGCGAGAGAACACGGCTTGGTGTAGCCAGCGAGGCGTTGCCCTGGTAAACATCACGGTGGCCTTGTTCGCCCAGCCGGGCACGACGCTGATGCGCCTGGCCTGCAACGCGCGGATCCCGGCTCGCACCACGGGTGCCGGCTGCATCATCAAGAGCTTCAACGCGGGCGTGATCTTCTGCTGCGCCGCTGTGGCGAATCCGGTGTCCGACATGCCCGGGCACAGCACCGTCACCGTGACGCCATTGCGTTTGAGCTCGCGATGAAGGGCTTCACCCAGACGCAACACGTAAGCTTTGGCGGCGGCGTAGACCGCGAAGTTCTCCACGCCCTGAAAGGCCAGCAGGCTGGCGACCAGCAGGATCTTCCCGCGCCCGCGTGTCCGCATGTCCTGCGCAAAGACGTGGGTGGCCGCAGTCAGGCTCACGACATCCAGCTGCAGCATCGCCAGTGCCGCGTCCAGCGTGCCATCCACGAACGTCCCCTGTAGTCCGTGGCCGGCGTTGTTTATCAGGATGTCGATCGCAATCCCTCGCTCGCGAAGCCGCTGATGCAATTGGATGACTGCCGCAACATTCGAGAGATCGACTTGCTCCACGACGACATCGATGCGGTACCGCTGGCGCAATGCCTCGGCGAGTGTTTGAAGCCGGTCCAGCCGGCGCGCCACCAGAACCAGAGGATGCCCTTGCTCGGCATACTGGCGGGAGAACTCCTCGCCGAAGCCGCTCGATGCGCCGGTGATGAGAACCCATGAGTTGTCTGTTGTCGTCATTGCGTTTACCCCTGCTCAGTAATGAATGGATCAGTGTGGGAACCGCGCTCGATCCTGAGCCACGCGCATGCGAGGCTCCCATCCGCCTCCCAAGGCCCGGAAGGAGGCAATGGCGGCGCGTGCAGCTTCTGTTTGCGCCTGCGCCTTCGCGTCGCGCACCTGCAGCAGGTTGCCGTCGGCATCCAGAACCTCGATCAGGCTGACGACGCCTCCCCTGTAGGCTGCATCCGAGCTCTCCTGCGCACGCGCGAACGACGATTCACCCTGCGTCAGGATGCCGGCCTGGGCCTCGCGTTTGACGAGGGCGGAAAAGGCGTTCTCTACGTCCTCGGTCGCCCGCAACACGGCCAGCCGGTATGCCGAGAGCGCTTCGGCCTCCTGCCCACGCGCGGCGGCGATCTGCGCATCGACGCGGCCGAAGTCGAACAGACGCCAGCGCAGCCCGAGGACGCCCAGGGCCTGGTTGGCGCCGCTGGTGAAGAGATTGCCGCTCGATATCGTGGTGGCGCTACCCAGCAGCGCGCCGAGCGAGAACTTGGGGTAGTACTCCGAAATCGCGGCGCCGATGCGCGCATTGGCTGCGGCAAGGCGCCGCTCGGCCACGATGAGATCCGGCCGGCGCCGGATCATCTCGCCCGGAGTGCCGGTCGCGGCCAGACCGGGAGCGACCGGGACAGGCATCGCCGGGCTCAGCTCGGCGCGGTAGGTTCCCGGCTGCACCCCGAGAAGCACGTCCAGCGCGTTCATCGCTGCATCGAGCCCGGCTTCCAGGACGGGGATCTGCGCCTCCACCTGAGCGAGCGAACCCTCGGCCTGGTTCACCTGGAGCTCGGCAGCGATCCCCTTTCCGTACCGGAGCTTGACCATGGCGAGAAGCTGCCGGCGTGTCTGGGCCTGCTGCCTGGCGATCCCGATGCGCGCCTGCAAGCCCCGGATCGTGACGTACACATCCGCCGTTTGCGCGGCGACGGTGAGCCTTGTCGCGACAGCGCCGGCTTCGGACGCTGCATACTCCGCGCGTGCGGCTTCCCGCCCGCGCCGCAGGCCGCCGAACACGTCGATTTCCCAGCTCGCTCCGAGGTTGGCTTCGTAGGAGCTGCCAGTGCGGTCGAAGTCGGGCGTGGCGTCGAGCACCTGTCCCAGCGGGGTCTCGAGCGACTGGTAGGCCTTCGCACCGTGCGCGCTCACAGTGCCCGATGGGAGCAGCGCTGCATCGGCCTGGCGCAATGAGGCACGCGATTGGGCGACCCGCGCCGCCGCTTGCGCGATGTCCAGATTCTGTGCAAGAGCCAGGGAGACGAAGCGCGTCAGAGCGGGGTCATCGAAGGCGGCCCACCAGGCCTGGAGATCCGCCCTGCTCTGAGCCTCCCGGCGCTCGACACCTTCCTGACCGAGGAAGCGAGCCGACAGGGGAATCTCAGGTGGCCTGTAGTCCGGGCCAGGCGCGCAGCCCGTCACGACGCTGGCACTCAGTAGAAGGGCGAGAGAGCGAGGGGAGGTGAGCATGACCGTCCTTTCGGGGAGTCGAACCGTTCAAGTGACTATAACCCCATTTGGTCACTGGTTGTCAAGCAGAAGCTCGCGAGGTATTGTTTATCTCATGAGTGACATCACGTCTTCCGCCCCCCAGTCGCGCGGCCCCGCCGACCACGCCGTTCGAGAGCAGATCGTGGAGGCGGCCGGAGAGCATTTCAGTCACTACGGCTACGAGAAGACCACGGTCTCCGACCTGGCCAAGTCGATCGGCTTTTCCAAGGCCTACATCTACAAGTTCTTCGACTCCAAGCAGGCCATCGGCGAGGCCATCTGCTCGAAGTGCTTGAGCGGCATCGTCGCGAAGGTCGAAGAGGCGGTGGCTGGCGCGGCCACGCCAACGGAAAAGCTCCGCAGAATGTTCAAGACCCTGGTGACGACCGGCGTGAGCCTGTTCTTCAACGATCGCAAGCTGTACGACGTCGCTGCCTACGCCGCCGGCGAGCAGTGGCCGTCGGCCCGCGCCTACTATGAGCGCATCCGGCAGATCCTCGCGGAGATCGTCCGCGAAGGACGGGAGAGCGGCGAGTTCGAGCGCAAGACACCGCTGGACGAGACGGTGCATGCGATCGATCTCGTCGTCCGCCCCTTCGTGAATCCGCTCCTGCTCCAGCACAACCTCGAAGTCGCCGAGGAGGCGCCGGCGCAGCTTTCCAGCCTGGTCCTGCGCAGCCTGGCACCCTAGCAAGTCGGACAGTGACTATTGACAACTTCGGTCACTAGTCCTACCATGAGGACCATGCTTACCGGAGGTCTTCATGTGCCAGCACCGTAAGGTTCCATTCCTGGCTGTCGTCGGTTTGCTGCCCTTGGCTTTGGCAGCATGCAACCACGCAACTTCGTCCATTGATCCGCGGACGCAGACTCCCCTCGTGCGGGTAGCGACGGTGGAGATCTCCGTTCAGGCGGAGCGTTCGTTCACCGGAATCGTCGCGGCGCGGGTGCAAAGCGACTTGGGGTTCCGCGTTCCGGGGAAGGTCCTGGAACGCCTGGTCGATACCGGGCAGACCGTCAAGCGCGGCCACCCGCTCCTGCGCATCGATCCCACGGACCTGAGGCTCGCGACGCGCACACACGAAGAGGCCGTTGCCGCCGCCATGGCTCGGGCGCGCCAGACCGCCGAAGACGAGGCGCGATACCGCGACCTCGTCCCCTCAGGCGCGGTCTCCGCGTCGGAATACGAGAAAGTGAGGGCTGCCGCCGAGTCGGCAAGGGCTGAGTTCAACGGTGCGAAGGCCCAGGCCGACGTTGCCCGCAACGAAACGGGCTACGCCGTACTGCTCGCCGATGCGGACGGCGTGGTGGTGGAAACCCTGGCCGAGCCGGGGCAGGTCGTCGAGGCCGGCCAGATTGTCATCCGGGTGGCGCATGCCGGGCGCCGCGAGGCGGTCATCGAGCTCCCGGAAACCCTGCGCCCGGCGATCGGATCCACCGGCCGGGCGAGCTTGTATGGAAGCGGGCTGGCGGGTCCTGCGAAACTGCGCCAGTTGTCGGACGCCGCAAACCCTCACACCCGGACGTTCGAGGCTCGGTACGTGCTGGAGGGCCGTCTGGCAGGCGCACCTCTGGGCTCGACCATCTCCATCCAGATCCCGGACAGCGGGTCTGCCCCGGCACTGCAGGTACCGATCGGCGCGATCTTCGATCCGGGCAAGGGACCGGGCGTATGGCTGGTCGAAGGGGAGACGCCCCGTGTCACCAGGCGTGCCGTGCAGGTCGCCGGCCTCGGCGGCGAAGCAGCGACGGTCGTCGGCAACCTCCAAGCGGGCGATCGCGTCGTTGCGCTCGGCGCGCACCTGCTGCACGAAGGCGAGCACGTGCGACTCACGGAGCGTGAGGTTCCAGCACGCGTGGCCGTCAAAGACAGAGAACAGCCATGAGCGGCTTCAATCTCTCCGCTCTCGCCGTTCGCGAGCGCGCCGTCACGCTGTTCCTGCTGCTGGCGATTTCCATTGCGGGCGGCGTGGCCTTCTTCACACTGGGGCGCGCGGAAGACCCGGTGTTCACGGTGAAACAGATGACCGTCGTCACCGCGTGGCCGGGAGCAACGGCCAAGGAGATGGAAGAGCTCGTCGCCGAACGGCTGGAGAAGCGGATGCAGGAGCTCCGCTGGTACGACCGGACCGAGACCTTCACCCGTCCGGGTCTGGCCTTCACCATGGTCGTCCTCCGCGACAGCACGCCGCCAGCCGACGTCTCCGAGCAGTTCTATCAGGCGCGGAAGAAGCTCGGCGACGAGGCGCCTCTCCTGCCGCGCGGCGTGATCGGTCCGCTGGTGAATGATGAATACTCCGACGTGACCTTTGCGATCTACGCGTTGAAGGCGAAGGGTGAGCCGCATCGAACGCTCGTCCGCGACGCCGAGGTCCTGCGCCAGCGGCTGCTTCACGTACCCGGCGTCAAGAAGGTGAACATCATCGGCGAGCAGGCGGAACGGATCTTCGTCGAGCTCTCCTCGGACCGCCTCGCGACGCTGGGCGTGTCTCCGCGCGACCTCTTCGCCGCGCTCAACAGCCGGAATGTCATGACACCCGCTGGATCGATCGAGGCGAAGGGCCCGCAGGTCTTCATCCGCCTGGACGGCGCCATCGACGATCTGCAGGAGATCCGGAATACCCCTGTCGCCGCCCAGGGCCGTACGCTCAAACTCTCCGACATCGCGGACGTGAAGCGGGGCTACGAAGATCCCGCGACCTTCCTGATCCGCAACAACGGCGAACCAACCTTGCTGCTCGGCGTCATCATGCGCGAGGGATGGAACGGCCTCGACCTTGGCCAGGCGCTCGACGTGGAAGCGGCGGCGATCAACGCCGAGATGCCGCTGGGCCTGAGCCTCTCCAAAGTCACGGACCAGTCCGTCAACATTCGGACAGCCGTCGACGAGTTCATGGTCAAGTTCTTCTTCGCCCTCGGCGTGGTGATGCTGGTGAGCTTCCTCAGCTTGGGATGGCGCGTCGGCATCGTCGTCGCGGCGGCGGTTCCCCTGACGTTGGCAGCGGTCTTCGTCGTCATGGCCGCTACCGGCAAGGACTTCGACCGGATCACACTCGGCTCGCTGATCCTGGCGCTAGGACTTCTGGTCGACGATGCGATCATCGCCATCGAGATGATGGTCGTGAAGATGGAGGAAGGATACGACCGCATCGCGGCAGCGGCCTATGCATGGAGCCATACCGCCGCGCCCATGCTCGCCGGGACGCTGGTGACCGCGATCGGCTTCATGCCGAACGGCTTCGCCAGGTCGACCGCCGGCGAGTACACCAGCAACATGTTCTGGATCGTCGGCATCGCCCTGATCGCATCCTGGGTCGTTGCTGTCGTGTTCACGCCCTACCTGGGGGTGAAGCTGCTCCCGAATATCGCGAAGCGCGAGGGCGGGCACGAGGCGATCTACGGTACGCCTCTCTACAACCGCTTCCGCGGGGTCCTTGGTCTGGTCATTCGCCGCAAATGGCTGGTGGCGGGCAGCGTGGTCGGAGCGTTCATCGTCGCGGTCCTGGGCGTGGGCGTGGTCAAGCAGCAGTTCTTTCCGACGTCCGATCGACCGGAGGTGCTGGTCGAAGTGCAGATGCCGTATGGCACGTCCATCGAGCAGACGAGTGCCGCGAGCGCCAAGGTCGAGGCGTGGTTGACCAAACAGCCGGAAGCGAGGATCGTCACCGCCTACGTTGGACAGGGAGCGCCGCGCTTCTTCCTCGCCATGTCGCCTGAACTGCCGGATTCTTCGTTCGCCAAAATCATCGTGTTGACGGACGGCGAAGAAGCGCGTGAGGCGCTCAAGCTCAGACTGCGACAGGCGGTGGCGGACGGCCTGGCGCCGGAGGCGTGCGTGCGGGTGAGCCAGCTGGTGTTCGGTCCCAACACGTCCTTCCCCGTGGCGTTCCGTGTGATGGGGCCCGACCCCGACAAGCTGCGTGACATTGCGGCGCAGGCACTCGGCGTGATGCAGGCCAGCCCGCTGATGAGAACCACCAACACCGACTGGGGCGAGCGCGTGCCGTCGCTGCGTTTTGCGCTGGATCAGGACAGGCTCCAGAGCATCGGTCTGACGTCGAGCGACATCGCGCAGCAGTTGCAGTTTCTGTTGAGCGGCATCCCCATCACCGACGTCCGCGAAGATATCCGTTCGGTGCAGGTCACGGCTCGTTCTGCCGGCAACGCGCGGCTCGATCCGAGCAGGATTGCCGATTTCACCCTGGTTGGAACAGCCGGCCAACGGATTCCGCTGTCGCAGATCGGAACGGTGGACATCCGCATGGAAGACCCGATCCTGCGTCGCCGCGATCGGACGCCGACGATCACCGTGCGTGGAGACATTGCCGAAGGCTTGCAGCCGCCGGACGTGTCCACCGCCGTGTGGAAAGACCTGCAGCCCCTCATCGCCCGGCTGCCGGCGGGCTATCGCATCGAGCAGGGCGGTTCCATCGAGGAATCCGACAAGGCCACTCGCGCGTTGGCGCCGCTCTTCCCCATCATGATCGCGCTCACGCTGATCACGATCATCTTCCAGGTCCGGTCGATCTCCATGATGACCATGGTGTTCGCAACCGCACCACTGGGCCTCATCGGAGTCATCCCGACCTTGCTCCTGTTCAAGCAACCGTTCGGCATCAACGCGCTGGTCGGGCTGATCGCGCTTTCCGGAATCCTGATGCGCAACACGCTCATCCTGATCGGGCAGATCCGCCATAACGAGAACGAGGGATTGGCGCCATTCGATGCCGTCGTCGAGGCCACCGTGCAGCGCTCCCGTCCGGTCATTCTGACCGCGCTCGCCGCCATGCTGGCGTTCATTCCGCTCACCCAGTCCGTTTTCTGGGGAACGCTGGCGTACACGTTGATCGGTGGAACCTTCGGCGGAACGGTCCTCACCCTGGTGTTCTTGCCGGCGTTGTACGCCATCTGGTTCAAGATCAAGCCGGCGGCGAGCGAGGCGCACCAATGACTCCAATGCTGCTGACCGTCGGTTTCCTGGCTGGCGCCGTCGTCCTGTCCCTGGCCATCGAGGCGCTGCGCCCGCGGCCCCAGGCACCTCAGACGCTCTACTGGGACCCGGCGATCACGATCCAGTACGCGCTCGTCGACGGGCTGCGGTCGTCGCCAGGCTGGTTTTCACTCTCGCGAAAGTGCCGGTCCTGGGTGAGACCGTGATGCGTCTGCGCAATTCCCTTGTGGAGCGTCGGATCCTGGAGGGCGGCCTCTGCGATCCCGCGGCCCTGACGCCCGAGCTCCTCGCTCAACTCATTGCTTCGGGGGCCCGCCCGGGACACTACCGCGCCTTTCTCAATCTCATCCGACACGCCCACCTCTGGGAGGATGCCCGCCAGGTCTACGGGCAGATCGGCATTCCGGTGCTCGTCGTGTACGGGGATCGTGACTGGTCGCTCGCCGAAGAGCGGCGGCGTACGGTGGCAGCAATTCCTGGTGCCACGGCCGAGACCGTGCCAGACGGCGGGCACTTCCTCTCGCTCGACCAGCCCGAGCGGCTGGCGGAGCTCATCAAGGGGTTCGCATGAAGAGAACGCGTATCGAGGTAAGCGTCTGGAGCCCGATCAGCAACAAGTGCCACCAAAAGAGAGAAGACCTCGCTGAACCGCTGCGTCTCGCCGAGCGCCGCCGCTCCCGGCGGTCTCCCGCCTCCTATGCATCTCCCCGCTCTGCCTCCGCCTTTCCGGCCGAGGACGGGTTCCACCAGTCGAGACCTGGGAAGCGGCTGAAGCCTCCGTCGAGGGTCACTAGGCGGCAGTGCGCTTCGAAGGCGCTCGCCGCGATGTAGGCGTCGTTGACGTCGTTTCCCTGCAGGCCGAGCTCGCGGCACCAACGCCACCAGCGGGCGCGCATCCGCGGCGTCCAAAGGGTTTCACGAAACTGCCCGCTCTCCTGAATTACCTGGAGAAAGCTCAGAGCCTCCTGGAGGGGCGATGGCACGCGGAAAATGCGCGGGTGCGTGACAATCCGGAGAAAAGCCACCTCGACCAGGGCTGGGAAGGACACGCCGAGACCATTGTTCAGCGTCTCTTCCAGCCAGTTCTTCAGCGTCGCATGATGCGGATCGTCCGGTCGGAATGCTCCGATGAGGACGTTCGCGTCGAGCAGGTCCATGGGTCAGCGGGCTCGGCGCTGATCGTCGGCAAGATCGGCCGCGGCGATGGCCTCTTCCAGGGTCGAGAACCCTGGAGCCAAGCCACCGGTCGACGTGGAGACGGGCAGGCGCAAGCGCTTCTGGCGCGGCGCAAGTGCCGGCTTGTCCAGATGCTCCTGAATCGCCTCCTCGACGAGCTTCGTCAGGCTGATCCCCTTGGCTGCCGCCTGGGACTTGGCCCGCCGGAAGAGCTCGTCGTCCAATCGTAGCGTCGTCTGCATGACAGAAATCTGTCACTCCTCGGGCGGCGTGTCAAGTCTACCGCTTCCCCCCGGCCATCTTCTCCGCCTCCGGTAACCGCCGGAGGCGGAGCATGCTCCAGACTCCAGGCCGGCGACCAGACAGCAGGCTCCGGAGAGGACGGCGCCGGAGAGGTGCCATTCTGCGTTGAGCTGCGGCACGACCGCCGAGGCCGAGAACCAGACGGAAATCGCGAAAAGCTCGGCCACCACCAGAAGGCCGACGTTGCGCCATTTGCCGGGGAGAGGGGAGTGCATGGGCGGCGATGCTATCGCGAAGCAAGCTTCCCTGTTACGATCTAGACAGTCTGGCCAGGAGGTTTGTATGCGAAGAGTGTGGCAGATCCAGGAAGCTAAGAACAAGCTGAGCGAGGTCGTGGAGGGGGCGCTGGAGGAAGGGCCTCAGATCCTGACCCGGCGTGGCGTCGAGGTCGCGGTCGTCCTTTCGTTCGCCGAGTACCAGCAGATGAAGAAAGAGAAGACCTCTCTTTTTGAGTTCTTTCAGCGCTCGCCTCTGGCTGAGCTCGACTTGGAGCGGGATCGGAGCCCTGTCCGGCCGGGGCCGGATCTGTGACGTACCTGCTGGATACTTGCGTCATCTCCGAGCTTGCCGCGAAGCGGCCGGCTCCAGAGGTGGAGGAGTGGATCAAGGGCGTTGATCCCGAGACTGTCTTTCTCTGCGTGGTCACCATTGGCGAGATCCGAAAGGGGATTGAGAAGGTCCGCGATCCCAAGAGGAAGGAAGCTCTGGATGCCTGGCTGCATGACGAGCTCCTGATTCGCTTCAGGGCTCGCCTAGCGGTGCTCGACGCCGGGGTCCTCCTGGAATGGGGCACGCTGGTCGGTCGCTTGGAGATGCAGGGTACTCCGATGCCTGCCATGGACTCCTTGATCGCGGCGACGGCGCTCCATGGCCGTTTCGTGCTGGTGACCCGCAATGAGGCTGATTTCGTCAACGCGGGCGTGCGGCTCGTCAATCCGTGGAGACCTGCTACCGAAACACCCGAAACCACGCCCCAAACGCCTTCTTGACCCCCGGTGTCAGCTTCGTGCGCCGCCAGGCGTCGGCGGCTTTCTTCACGACCTCCCCCTGGGTGGGGTAGGGGTGGATGACGCTGGCGATCTTGCCCAGGCCGATCTTGTGGGTGATCGCCAGGCAGATCTCGCCGATCATGTCTCCGGCGTGCTCGGCGACCAGGGTGGCACCCAGGATCTCGTCGGTCCCCTTCTTGAGGTGCACGCGGAGGAATCCCTCGTCGGCGCCGTCGAGGATCGCGCGGTCCACCGTCGAGAGCTGGATGTCCAGCGTGTCCACCTCGAGCCCCTTCTCTTTCGCATCCTTCGCATAGAGGCCGACGTGGGCGACCTCCGGGGCGGTGTAGGTGCACCAGGGGATGGTCAGGGCGCTCGCTTTGGACCTTCCCTTGAAGAGGGCGTTCTGGATCACGATGCGCGCCTGGGCGTCCGCCGCGTGAGTGAACTGGTAACGCGAGGCCACGTCGCCGCAGGCGTAGATTCGTGGGTTGCTGGTGCGCAGATGGTCGTCCACCTCGACGCCGGTCTTCGCGAAGCGCACGCCCGCAGCCTCCAGCCCGAGCTCTTCGAGATTCGGTACCCGCCCCGCCGCGACCAGGATCTGGTCGGCGGTGAGCTCGGTGCGCTTGCCATCGTTCTCCAGGACGAGCGTCTTCTCACCTCCGCGCCGCCGCACCTCCAGGATCTTGACCCCCAGCTCGAATTCGATCCTGTCTTTCGTCAGCGCCTGCTGGACGATCGCGGCTGCGTCGGCGTCCTCGCGGGGAAGGATCTGGGGCGCGATGTCCAAAATGGTAACCCGGCTGCCGAAGCGGGCGAACGCCTGGGCCAGCTCGCAGCCGATGGGGCCACCGCCGATGACCACTACCCGCGCCGGCAGCTCGGTCAGATTGAAGATCGTCTCGTTCGTCAGGTAACCGGCCTCGGCCAGCCCGGGGACGGGCGGAACTCCGGCGCGCCCACCCGTGGCGATCACGGCGCGGCGGAAGCGCAGGGTCTTGCCGCCGACCTCCGCGGTATCCGGGCCGGTGAACCGGCCGTCGCCCAGGAAGACGTCCACGCCGAGACCTTGGAAGCGTTGCGTGCTGTCGTGCACGCTGATGCCGGCGCGGATCCGCCGCATGCGCTCCATGGCGAAGCCGAAATCGCCGGTGCTCTGCGCATCGACCGCCGGGCCGCCGAAGCGCTCGCGGGCTTCGCGGGCATCCTGCCAGGCGCGGGAGGCGCGGATGATCCCCTTCGATGGGACGCATCCGACGTTCAGGCAGTCGCCGCCCATCAGGTGCCGCTCGATCAGAGCCACCTTGGCGCCGAGCCCGGCCGCCCCGGCCGCCGAGACCAGCCCGGCCGTACCGGCACCGATCACCACCATGTGATAGCGCGACGCCGGCTCCGGGTTGATCCAGGACGGCGGATGAACGTTCGCGAGGAGCTTCCGGTTGTGCTCGTCGAGCGGCTCCACCGGCGAGGGAGCGTGCACCAGCGCGGGCTCAGACATGGGGGTCCTCCTCGCCGATTTCCTGGCGGAGCGCCCGGCCGGCGAGCCGGGTGATGACGGTGGTCACCGCGATTGTGGCGACCAGGCCGATGCCGAGCGTCATCCAGTACTCGACGCCCCGCTCGGCTTTGACTCCGCCCGCTACCGCGGCGAGGCTCCCCGCCGCTTTCCCGTAGTAAACATAGAGCAGCGTCCCCGGGAGCATGGCGACCGAGGCCAGCAGGTAGTCCAGGAAACGGACCTTGGTCAGTCCCAGCGAGTAGTTCAGCAGGTTGAACGGGAACACCGGAGAGAGGCGCAGCAGCGCCACGATCTTGAACCCCTCCCGGCCCACTGCCCGGTCGATCGTCGCGAACTTGCGGTTGCCGGCGATCCGCCGCTCGATCGCGCCCCGCGCTCCGTAGCGCGCGATCAGGAACGCGGCCGACGCGCCGAGCGTGGCCCCCAGGAACGTATACAGCGTCCCCCGGGCCAGGCCGAAGATCGCACCCGCGGCCAGCGTCAGCAGCGATCCCGGGATGAAGGCGACGGTTGCGACGGCGTAGCCGAGCACGAAGACGAAGGGACCCCAGAACCCAAGGCTCTCGACCCAGGCGGCGAACTGCGGGAGATACTGTCCGGCTTGGCGTCCGCCAAAGATCAGGGCGGCCAGAGCGACGGCGACGATCGCAAGAGTCAGGACGAGCCGTCCTCGCGACGCCGGCTTCTTGGACAGGGTGGTGGTGGTCGTCATCGTCCAAGTCTACGTCGCAGCCGAGCGCGGTGGATGGGTGCGTCGCGGGCTCCTCCCAGAGTCGCACTGCAACGCGAAATGTGCAGAATTGTCACGTTTCGCACGTCACAGCGGACGAACTGGGCTTGCCCACTCCGAAATGACCTCATAAGATCCGCCTGTCGTTATCGAAGTGCCGATCACCTGAGCTCACCATCCCATAGGGAGACACCATGGAGAGAGACGAGATTCTGAAGATGTCTGACAAGCAGGGCGTCCGTTTCATGCGGCTGCAGTTCACCGACATCAATGGGATCATCAAGAACGTCGAGATCCCGCGCAGCCAGTTCGAGAAGGCCCTGGATGGCCAGATCATGTTCGACGGCTCGTCGATCGAGGGGTTCACGCGCATCGAGGAATCGGACATGCTGCTCGTGCCCGACCTCGAAACCTTCCGGGTCAACCCCTGGGCGAACCCGGACGGCTCGAAGGTGGCGCGCATGATCTGCGACGTCTACCTGCCGGACGGCTCGCCGTTCTCCGGTTGCCCGCGCATGACCTTGAAGCGGCAGGTGGAGAAGGCCAACAAGCTGGGCTACACTATGGTGGCCGGCCCGGAGGCCGAGTTCTTCCTGTTCCAGCGCGACGCGCTCGGGCAGGTCCGGGTCGAGACCCACGACGTGGGCGGCTATTTCGACCTGACGCCGGTGGACAAGGGGGAGGAGTGCCGGCGTGACATCGTGATCGTGCTGGAAGCCATGGGCTTCGAGGTCGAGGCCGCGCACCACGAGGTGGCACCGGGCCAGCACGAGATCGACTTCAAGTACGCCGACGCCATCTCCACGGCCGACAACGTCACCACCTTCCGGTTCGTGGTGAAGAAAGTCGCCTTAGACCACGGCCTGCACGCCACGTTCATGCCCAAGCCGCTGTTCGGCGTGAACGGCTCCGGCATGCACGTCCACCAGAGCCTGATGAACAAGAAGGGTCAGAACGTCTTCTATGACGCCGACGCGACCTGGCAGCTCTCCAAGCTGGCGCTCGGCTATATCGGCGGCATCCTGGAGCACGCTCCCGCCTTCGCCGCGGTGACCAACCCGCTGGTCAACTCCTACAAGCGGCTGGTGCCGGGCTACGAGGCGCCGATCAACGTCGCCTGGTCGGAGAAGAACCGCAGCCCGCTGGTCCGCGTGCCGGCCAAGCGCGGCATGTCGACCCGCTGCGAGGTCCGCATGCCCGACCCGTCCTGCAACCCCTACCTGGCCCTGGCGGTGATGATGGCGGCCGGCCTCGACGGCATCGAGCGGAACCTCGACCCGGGCCCGCCGATCAACAAGAACATCTTCACCATGAGCCAGCGCGAAAAGCGGCGCCTGCGCATCGGCCATCTCCCCGCCAATCTCTCGGACGCCCTGGACGAGCTCGAGAAGGATCCGGTGGTCAGCGGCGCGCTCGGCGAGCACATCCTGGAAAACTATCTCCGCGCCAAGCGGCAGGAGTGGGCGGACTACATCTCGCACGTCCACCCGTGGGAGCAGGAGCGGTATCTGGCGGAGTATTGAGGCTCTCGGGAGAGGGGAAACAAGGACCTGCACCGGTACAAAGTCTCGTTGCACCGGTGCAACGCTCCGATGTACCGGTACAACGCCGCGATGTACCGGTTCAATGGCCCGATGTACTGGTGCAATGCCCCGATGTACCGGTGCAATGCTTCGATGTACTGGTGCGATGCCCCGATGTACCGGTGCAATGCTTCGATGTACCGGTACATCGCCGCTTTTCCCCCAGTGCAATGAGGTATCTCCCCGGCAGAGTATTGAGGCGACTGGGGCGTACCCCGCAGTCCACAGCGGTACCGTAGAGATGTCCCAGTCCGTCGGGAGCCACGCTGGTTGCGCTTGTGGGCACGGACGAGCGCTACCTCGCTCGTCATGAGCTGAGGACGAGCGATCTGTGCGGCGTTGTCCCCATGGGCTCCATCATGTGGGACGACGAGCTCGAGCAGGCCTTGACGCGCTACGGTCGCAGCCGTGTTGAAGAGGCTTTCGGACGGGACCCGGACAACAGGGCGGGCGACGCGGTGTTCGTGATCGTGCGGGACTTCGTCGGGCAGCACGGCGGCTCTCCTCCCAGGTTACCTTGAAAATGGGAACAGCTCTCCCAATTTTCAAGGTGAACCGGGTCGCCGCTATCTACTGGTGCTCCGGCCGCAACAAATCCAGCACCGTCTTGACCGGCGCGAACGTCGCGTCCGGCACCTCCACGAAGACCGTGTTCCACTCCGCCATCGCCCCGTTCCAGAGCCCCGGGCGCTCCAGGGCTTTGAGCGGCCGTCCCTCGTGCGACTTGCGCGAGACGAAGACGGTTGTGGGGTCGATGTACTTCTCCAGGTCGTAGGGCCGGCCGTGGTGGTCGCGGAGGGCGCAGGCGAGGTCGACGGGGTTGAAGTGGGTGGAGGTGCGGAGGATCTGCTGCTGGTCTGGGTCCTTGGGGTTGATCTGCGAGGTCTCGACGATCTGGAGGGAGACCTCGCCTCCAGGGGATTCGACCCAGAAGGGACCGCCTCCCGGCTCTCCCTGGTTGCGAACCACGCCGCAGGCGCGGAGCGGACGGTCCAGGATGCGCAGGAAGTAGAGCCGCAGCTCCTCAGCCTTCAGGGACATCTCCGCCGGAACCGGCCGGACCAAGGCGTCCGTCATGAACTTTTCCACCTCTTCCAGCAGCTCGGGGGTGACCGAGGGGCCGTCCTCCAGCTGTTCCAGGTAGCCGAAGATCTTGGTCTGAAGGGCGAGGAGGGCGCCGGCGAGGAGCTTCTTCCAGAGGAGGCCGGTGGCTTTGCGGTCGTCCGGAACGACGTTGTCGATGTTTTTGAGCAGGACCACGTCCCATCCCTGCCTGGCGAGCGCTTGGAGGTTATGGATCAGCGCGCCGTGGCCTCCGGGCCGGAAGAGGAGGGTGCCGTCCTCCAGCCGGAAGGGCCGGTTGTCCAGGTCGACGGCCAGCGTGTCGGTCGAGCGCTCCTGGTAGGAGAAGGAGATGTCGAAGCGGACGCCGAGACGCTCCTCGTACCTGGCCTGGACCTTTTCGAGCAGCCGCCGGAGCTCCTGCTCGTGCCCGGGGGTGATGGTGAAGTGGAGCCGGCAGACGCCTTGCGCGTCGCGGGTCGAATCGGCCGCTTCCACCAGGTGCTCCTCGAAGGAGGTACGCGCTCCGTCGGGATACCGGTGGAATTTGAGGAGCGCCTTGGGCAGGTCCGCGTAGCCGAGCCCTTGTCCGGTGCACAGGGCCGCGAGCACGGCCCGGCGGTCTCCCTCGTTTCCGCTTGTGAGGTCCGCAAGATCTTCGGCGAAGGCGAAGCGGGGAAGGTTTTCGAAGAAGGTCCGCATCTCGGCCGAGGGCTCGTCGGAGCCACTGTTCAGGTCTTCCAGGAGGGCTTTGAACATCCGGCTCGCCGCTCCGGAGGCGGGAACGAGCTTGCCGATCCGCCCCTGGAGGGCCGCCTTCTCGTGGTAGCCGAGCAGGCGGTCCTGGTCGCTGTCGAAGATCATCCGGATGCCGTCGCCCGGGGTGCAGGGGCGCTGCACCCGCGCGAACGGCAGCGGATTGCGGAAGAGCTCGATCTGGCGCAGCGCCTCGCCGGGCTCGATCCCGAGCTCCTCCATCTGGCGCAGGTCGGCGGCGGTGAACAGGTCCTCGGAGCTGTTGGGCGCGTCGAGCACGGGCGTTTCCAAGGTCGTCGGCTGCAAGGCTCTCCTCCGTCGAAACGACCGCGGCAGTCGCGGTCAAACGGATCGGAGTCTTTGCACGATCTCCGCCAGTCGGGGAGCGTTCCTGTCTTTTTCGTTGAGGATCGGATCGTGGACCGGCCACTCGACACCGATCTCGGGATCATCCCAGACAACGCCGATCTCGTCGCCCGGACGGTAGACGTCGGTGCACTTGTACTGGACGTGCGCGGTCTCGGAGAGGACGCAGAACCCGTGGGCGAAACCGGGCGGGACGTAGAGCTGGTGGGCGTTCTCGGCGGAGAGGGTCTCTCCCACCCATTTGCCGAAGGTGGGGGAGTCCGGCCGGATGTCGACCGCGACGTCGAAGATCTCGCCGACGATGGCCCGCACCAGCTTCCCCTGCGGATGGCGGAGCTGCGCATGGAGGCCGCGCAGGACGCGTTGGTAGGAGAACGACTGGTTGTCCTGCACGAACGTTTCGGGGATGCCACCGTCCGCGTACTTGTCGCGGTGGTAGGTCTCCAGGAAGAAGCCGCGCTCGTCGGGGCGGATGTCCGGCGCGACGAGGATGACTCCGTCGAGGTCGAGGCGGCGAAATTCCATGTCGGGTCTCAGCTCCGGATCAGGCCGAGGCGCTCGCGGTCGTATGTGCCGGTCTGCACGGCCTCGCACCAGGGTCGGTTGTCGATGTACCAGCGCACGGTGGCGCGGAGGCCGGAGGCGAAGTCGTGCCGGGTCTCCCAGCCGAGCTCGGCCCGTGCCTTGTCGTCGTCGATGGCGTAGCGCCGGTCGTGCCCCGGCCGGTCGGCCACGAATTTCTTCAGATCCTTATAGGAAGAGATCCCGCGGTCGCGCAGGGCCGGGTTCTCGGCGGCGGGCCGTTCGCTCTCCAGGATGTCGCAGAGGGTGTCGACGATCTGCAGGTTGGTCCGCTCGCTGCGTCCACCCAGGTTGTACTTCTCACCAGGCTTTCCTTTGCGCAGGACAGTCAGGACGCCGCGGCAATGGTCCTCGACGTAGATCCAGTCGCGGACGTTGCCGCCGTCGCCGTAGATGGGGAGCGGCTTGCCCTCCAGGGCGTTCAACGTCATCAGCGGGATCAGCTTCTCGGGGAACTGGTGGGGGCCGTAGTTGTTCGAGCAGTTGGTGAGGAGGGCCGGCAGACCGTAGGTCTCGTGATAGGCGCGCACCAGGTGGTCGGCGCCTGCTTTGGAGGCGGCGTAGGGGGAGTTGGGCGCGTACGGGGTCGTCTCCGAGAAGGCGCCGGTCGGCCCGAGGCTGCCGTAGACCTCGTCGGTCGAGACGTGGAGGAAGCGGAAGGCCCGGCGTCCGGCGTCGTCGAGGTCGGCCACATGCCGCCGCGCCGCTTCCAGGAGCTCGAAGGCTCCCACGATGTTGGTCTGGATGAACGCGCTGGCGTCCTCGATCGAGCGGTCGACGTGGCTCTCGGCCGCGAAGTTGACGACTGCGGTGGGCCGGTGCTCCGCGAAGATTTTTCGGACGGCCGCGCGGTCCGCGATGTCCCCGAGAACGAACGTGAAGCGCGGGTCGCCGAGAACGCCGGAGAGGTTCTCCAGGCTGCCCGCGTAGGTGAGCTTGTCGAGGACGACGAGCCGGGCCTCTGTCTCCGCAAGGGCCAGACGGACGAAATTGCAGCCGATGAAACCGGCACCGCCGGTGATCAGGATCGTTTCCATGGGCGGGGAAGTATACCCCGTGGCATATCATCGGGCGCCATGACGCCACATCCCAGCCTGTCCCCGCTCCAGGCGCTCCTCCTCGCCGTGGTGCAGGGAGTCACCGAGTTCCTCCCCATCAGCTCGTCCGGTCATCTCATCCTGGTCCCCTACTTTCTCAAATGGCCGGACCAGGGGCTGGCCTTCGACATCGCCACCCATGTCGGCACGTTGCTGGCGATCCTCGTCTACTTCCGTCAGGACGTGCGCGACCTGATCGTCGGCTTCTTCACGGGGCAGCCGCGCTCGGCGGATGGGGACTACAACCCGCGCCGCCTGGCGCTGATGATCGTCCTCGCGACCATTCCGGCGGGGGTCGCCGGTCTCCTGTTCAAGGACTGGGTGGAGACCCAGGCCCGCTCGGCGCTCCTGGTTGCCGGGACGACGATCGTCTACGGTCTGCTGCTGGGGCTCGCCGACCGGGTGGGGCGGCATGCGAAGACGATCGGGGAGATCGGCTGGCAGGCGGCGCTCCTGATCGGAATGGCCCAGGCGCTGGCCATCGTGCCCGGGACCTCCCGCTCGGGGGTCACGATCACCGCGGCGCTCCTGCTGGGCTTGACCCGTCCCGCCGCCGCCCGGTTCTCGTTCCTCCTGGGCATCCCGGTCTTCACGCTGGCCGCGTTGAAGCAGGGGCTTGATCTGCTCGAGACAGGCATCCCCGCGGGAGAGGGCCTCCCCATGGCGATCGGCCTCGTCGGCTCGGCGGTGATCGGCTACGCGGTGATCGCCTGGCTGCTCACCTGGCTACGCAGCCGGAGCTTGAACGTCTTCGTGATCTACCGCCTGATCCTCGGCGCGGTGATCCTGGCGACGGTGTTCTTACGGGACTAAAGGGGGCGGGGTGAAGGACAGTTGAGGGCGTACCGCTCAAAATCTTCAAAAATTGTCCTGCGAAGGTTATTGACAACTAGCGATGAACCGCCATAAGCTCCCAAATCGCGGGGAGGTGTAGACCTCCTCTCATCCCTCCAAAAGGAGCGCGAAGGCGCTCCTCTTTTTTATGCCCTGTTCCCCCTCTCCCGGGCGGGTGTGAGTGCGTGTGGGAGAGGGGGTTAGGGGGTGAGGGTTCCGGCGAAGCCGGCTCCGGGGTGGCTCTCTACCCGCCCAAAACAGCCTTCTTGAAGTCCTTGCCCGGAGCCGGATCGTTGCCGATCCAGGTCGCCAGGATGGCATCGGCGGTGGGCTTGCCCGGGAGGGTCCCCTTCACTTTGCCGGCGATCTCGACGCGGGTGCCGGTACCGGGGAGATAGGTCAGGGCGAGCTGCTGCCCCTTGCCGACGCCGTCCATCCAGGTGCAGAGGGTCTGGAAGTTCTTCTTGACCTCGGTCGAGGCGTTCGGGGTGTTCGCTTCCAGCCCCTCACCCCAGGCTTCGCACATCTGGTCCTTGCTCACGTCATAGATGAAGGACAGGACCATCCGGCGCGGGGCGTCCGCGGCGAGGATCTTCTGGGCGGACTTCTCCTTCTGGGGGAGGTAGAGACCGCCGACGTAGACCTTGATGAAGAGCTTCGACCGCAGGCCCATCCCGTTGAGGACCAGGGCATGACCGTCGACGTCCGCTTTGTCGGGCAGGGTGACACCGGCGAGGGTACCGGCCCAGGCGGCGGAGGCGGTCAGAAAGAGCGCGAGGAGAGCGGCGAGACGGGTTCGCATGTAGAGTTCCTCCGAGAAATGTTCGCAGTCCCAAGAGCATAGCCGATCCGCGCCCGGAGCGGTTGCCGCAACCCCTGGACCGCCGGGACGTATGCCCATAACCGGAATGAATAGACCGGAGATGATCATCCCGGGATGAAGACTGACGCGGAGCTGGTGGCGGAGGCGCTGCGCGGGGTCGAGGAGGCCTTCCGCGAGATCGTGGTGCGCTTCGAGCGTCCGGTCTACAGCTTGATCGTCCGCATGGTCCAGGACCCGGGAACGGCCGAGGACCTGGCCCAGGAGGTCTTCATCAAGGCCTTCCGGCGGCTCGACACCTACGATCCGGTGCGGAAGCTCGCGAGCTGGCTGTTCAAGATCGCCCACAATACGACGATCGACCATCTGCGGCGGCACGCTCTCGAGACCGTTCCCCTCGAAGGCGGCAAGGACCGGGACGAGGAGCACCGCGGCGGGCTGGCCGCCGTCCTCTCGGATGAGTCCACAGAGGACCCGTCCGCTGCCGCCGAGCGCAAAGACATGGCAAGATCCCTGGAACGGGCGATCTCCCGCCTGCGCCCCGAGTACCGGGAGGTGGTGGTCCTCTTCTATGTCGAGGGGGCTTCGTACCAGGAGATCTGCGACGCGCTCGACCTGCCGCTGGGCACGGTGAAGACCAATCTGCACCGCGCGCGCAAGGAGCTGGCCGAGGAGATGAAGGCACTCGGCTGGGGAAGCGAAACCCGGAGCGCGCCGGGCTCGTAGGGCGGATCGAAGGAGAAAGAAACGAATGCGCCGCTCCGACGAAGAGATCCTGAACCGCTGGCTCGCCGCCGAAGAAGACGGCCGGGACGAGGTCGCCGAGGACGCGCTCGCCGCGCTGTTCGAGGCGCTGCCTCCGCTCGCGCCTCCGGCGGGGTTCGCGGACAGGGTCCTCGCGCGTGCGGGGCTGGCGGTTCCGGTGCCGCAGCGGCGGAGCTTCTTCGCCGCGCGCTGGCTGCGGGCTCTCGCGATGCTCCCCCTGCTGATCATCGGACTGTGCCTCCCGTGGCTGTCCGAGGTCCTGCGGTCTCTGGCGAGCCTCGCGGGCGTCCTGTGGAGCCCGGGCGATCTGGTCCGCCTGGGCACCGGATCTCTCATCGCGATCAGCCAGGGTCTGGTCGCGGCTCTCGCCCTCTGGGACTGGCTCCTGAGAATCGGCCGGACGCTGGCGTCGCCGTTCGCGACGCCGGCGGTCGCCTTGATCATGGCCGGCTGCTTGCTGGTGTCCCTGCTGGCGTTCCACTTTCTCCGGAATCTCATGACACGAGACAGGAGCTGGACTCATGTGGAATCCATTTGACCCCCTGAACGACCGCGGCATCGCCGCGCGACGCATGCTCCGGGCCGGGGCAGTCGTCTTCGCCCTCGCCCTTTCCGGGCCTGCCCTGGCACAGGAACAGGCCCCTGCCGGCGCGCCGGAGGCTCCCCCTCCGCCTGCCGTGCCTGTGGCAGAGACCAACCGGCAGGACCTGCGGCAGGTCCTGGAGAAGAGCTACGAGATCCTTCCCCTCCACAACGGCGTCGTGCTGCGGCCGCGCAAGGAGCGGCTCGGGGTGCGTACCATCGAGGTGAGCGGCGACACGATCGCGGTCAACGGCGAGCGCGTCACCGACGGCGTGCTGCGCGCCTGGCTCGCCGCGGATGCCGAGCCGGTCCTCCGCCTGCGCCGGCTCCCGCCGCGCGAGCGCCAGGCGCTCTTCGGGATGCAGTCCGGCAGCGGAGACCTCCCGGCGGAGGCGCCCGCGGAGGCGCCTGCGGAGCAGGGCGGCGAGACCGAGATCCCTGCCGAAGGCGAGGTCTTGCCCGAGGCGCCGGAAGCTCCCGAGGCGGCACCGATCCCGGAGGCCCCGGAATCCCCCGAAACCCCGGAGCGCGACTTCCCGTCGTCGACCACGGGAAGCCGGCTGAATCTCGGCGGCCCCATCACCGTCCAGAAGGACGAGCTCGCGGAGGAGGCGGTGGCGATCCTGGGCTCGGTCCGCGTCGAGGGAGAGGTGAGCCGCGACGTCACCGCGGTCGGCGGGTCGGCCATCATCAACGGCCGGGTCGGCGGGAGCGTGACGGCGGTGGGCGGCAGTGTCCGCCTGGGTCCGCATGCGGTGGTCGACGGCGACGTCAACAGCGTCGGCGGCACCGTGGTGCGGTCCGAAGGGGCGCAGGTTCATGGGCAGACGTCGGAAGTGGGTATGTCCGGCCGGGAGCGGGACCGGGATTGGGGCGACCACGACTTCACGTTCCACCCGTGGTCGCCGTTCCTGAGCGACACGATGGACCTGTTCTGGCAGCTCACCGGGGTCGGCATCCTCGCCCTGCTGGTCTGTCTGTGCCTGCTGGTGGCGCGCGGCCCGCTGGAGAGGGTGGAGCGCCACGTCGTGAACGAGCCCTGGGTGGCGGGGCTCGTGGGTCTGCTGGCGCAACTGCTCTTCATCCCGCTCCTGGTCACGGTGACGATCCTGCTCGTGATCACGATCGTGGGGTGTGCGCTGATCGCGCTCTATCCCTTTGTCTTCATCGCGCTGGGGCTCGCCGCCCTGCTCGGCTACGCGGCGGTGGCCCACCGGCTCGGGCGGTTCCTCGAGGCCCGCTTCGGCCGCAGCTTCGGGAGCCCGTACGCGGTGGCTCTGGTAGGCGTCATGGCGATCGAGGTCTGGAGCCTGCTGGGGCGGGTGGTCGGGCTGGGCGGCGGGTTCCTCGAATTCCTCGCCTTCACGATCCTGGCGTTCGGCTTCGTGGTGCAGTACGTGGCCTGGACGATCGGAATGGGCGCGGTGTTGCTCGCCCGCTTCGGAGGTGCCCGGGGGGGCTCGCTGCCAGCTCCGCTGCCCCCGCCTCCGCCGCCCCCGGCTCCGGTCCCCTACGATCCGGCGCTGGACGGACCGGCGTTGGACGAGCCCGCCCTCGACCGGTGAGCTCGAGCACCCCGTAGCCATATCCGGAGGAGATCAGAGGACCGATCTCCTCCGCGGTCTTTCCGGACACGTCCAGCAGGTTGGGGCTCTGCGGACGCTGCTCCGCGTTGACCAGGAACCGCAGCCGGTAGCCCGCCTCCTCCCACCGCGAGCGCGCGAGACCCCACTTCATGTCGAGATCGGACTGGATCCACGTCGCGATGAGATCGGGGCGGCGCGCCAGCACGTACTCGACGTCGTACTTGCTGTGGCCGATGATGAACAGGGCGTCCTGCGGCGGCTCCCCGTGGCCGATGTGCGCGTCGGTCAGCCCCAGCATGTCGATGGTGCGGAGCCCCGAGAAGTACGGGATCTTCCCGGCGGCGTCGGTCGCCAGGATCGCCCCCGGGTGGCTGCGGGCGAGATGCCGGCCGAGCAGCACCCAGCGGTCGTAGTGCTCCCGTGTGTAGCGGAAGCGGGGGTCCTCCGCGAGCTGGGCGAGCTGCAGGAGGACCACAAGACTGAGGGACGCGGCGGTCGCCGCCCGCGGCGCGGTCCGCAGGAGCTGCAACAGGGCGTAGATCCCCAGCGGGAAGAGGATCAGCAGGAAGCGCTCGTAGAACACATCCCCGCCCACGTAGATCCAGTACCCGACCCAGGCCGGCGCGAAGAAGACCGGGAGGGAGAGGCCCGAGAACCATCCCGCCTGGCCACGGGAGACCTGCCGCGCCAGCCGCAGGATCGAGAGGAGCAGAGCGACGACAGGAACCAGCAGACCGGTCGTGAACACCACGCGCGAGAGCTGGGGCAGGGCGGTCCCGATGCGCCGCGGCAGAGACCCCGCCACTTTCGCGTAGTAGGTGTTGGGGAGCGGCCAGCCGTAGTAGGCGAGCCGCCAGGCGACGAGCGCGGCCAGCGTGGCCAGGCTCACGGCTGCCACGGCCAGCGCCGCGTGGCGCCGCCCGCGCAGGGCGAGATAGAGCGCCGCGAGAAGGGGAGCGATGAAGCCGTCGGCCCGGGCCAGGCCCGTGAGGACGGTGAGAAGGACCAAGGGGAGGAGCCGCCGGTCCTCCTCTCGTTCGACCGTCCGCTCCACGGCGATCCAGAGCGCCACCTGGAGGGCGAGCACGAGCGGGGTCTCCAGGCCGGAGGCCACGGCCACCCACAAGGATGGGCAGAGGGCGAAGGCCAGAGCGGCCAGTCCGGCCCTTGCACCGCCCAGGCGCTCCCGGACGAATCCGAAGAAGCCGAGGAGCGCTGCCGCGGCGCAGAGCAGGTTGAAGCCGATGGAGATGGCCAGGAGGCGTTCCGGACCGGCCAGCCAGGCCGCCGGGACCAGGAGCAGCACGTACAGGAGGTTGGTGTAGCCCTCCACCCGTTCGCCCGGGTTGAACACCAGCCCGTGGCCGGCGATCAGGTTCTGGGCATAGCGGTAGGAGATGAAGGCGTCGTCGCTCCCCGCGGCGTGCCCCGACAGGTCGGTGCTCGTCGAGCCCCGGGCCGCCTGGAGCAGGCATCCGGCCGTGAGGAGGACGAAGGCCGCGGCGAGGAGCCACCGTCCCCAGTTGTTCTGATGGGAGGGCAAGGCCTGGCGGGAGGGCAAGACTAGGCGATGGCGGCTTCGCGCCGTCCGGCTTCGCCGGTCGCGTCCAGAATGGCGCGGACCGTCTGGGTCAGGGTCTGCTGCGAGAACGGCTTCTGCAGGCAGGTCCAGGTCGATTCGCCGCCGGAGAGCCGCTCCTCGTTGTACCCGGACATGAAGATGACCCGCGTCTGCGGGCGCTCGCTGAGCAACCGGGCGGCCAGCTCCGTCCCCTTCATCCGGGGCATCGTGACGTCGGTCAGCAGGAGGTGGACGGCGCCGCGGTGGAGCCGCGAGATGGCCAGCGCCTCTTCGCCGGACCCCGCCTGGAAGACCCGGTAGCCCTTGCCGATGAGGATCTGGTGCAGGACCTTCCGGACCTCGTCCTCGTCTTCGACCAGGAGGACCGTCTCCGATCCCTTGTCCTCGGTAACGGGCGCGACGAGCACCTCGCTGCTCTCCTGCTCGGTGGTGACCGGGAGGTAGATCGAGAAGCAGGCTCCCTGCCCCGGGGCGCTGTCGATGAAAATGAAACCGCCGCTCTGCTGGACGACCCCGTAGACCGTCGAGAGACCGAGGCCGGTCCCCTCTCCCTTGGTGCTGAAGAATGGCTCGAAGGCGCGCGCCAGGGTCTCGGGGTCCATGCCGGTGCCGGTGTCGGTCACGCTCAGCAGCACGTACGAGCCGGCGGGGAGATTGGCATGTGGCGCGGAGCCTTCGGGGGTGACCGAGATCTTGGCAGTGCGGATCGTCAGGCGGCCGCCGGTGGGCATGGCCTGCCGGGCGTTCACCACCAGGTTCATGATCACCTGCTCCATCTGCCCGGGATCGATGCGCACCTTGGCCATGTCCGCCTGGAGGTCGCTCACCAGGGTGACGTCTTCGCCCAGGAGGCGATGGAGCATCTTTTCCAGCCCGGTGATAATCGGATTGAGGCTCATCACCCGGGCCTCCATGGGCTGGCGGCGGGCGAAGGCGAGGAGCTGCTTGGTCAGGGAGGCCGCCTTCTGTCCCGCTTCCTTGATGCCTGTCAGGTTGCGGGTGAGGAAGGGGTCCTCGCGGTGGCGGTCGAGCACGAGATCGCTGTAGCCGAAGATGGCGAGGAGGCAGTTGTTGAAGTCGTGTGCCACACCGGCCGAGAGGCGGCCGATCGCCTCCATCTTCTGGGAGTGGAGGAGTTGGCGCTGGAGCATCTTGTTCTCGGCCTCATTGCGCTTGCGCTCGGCGATGTCGCGGATGGCCACCACGGTCACGTCCTCTCCCTGGAAGACGTACTTCTTGCCGGCGATCTCGATGTCCACCTGGGTCCCATCGCTGCGGAGGGCGACGCTCTCGCGCGGCACGTGATCCAGCTCGACTCCGATCTCCTCGACGACCTCGGAGAGCCGGCGGCCGATGACCTCATCCGGGGTGGTGCCGAGGATCCCGAGCAGGGCGTTGTTGACCTCCAGGATAACCCCGTTGCGCACGATGGCGATCCCTTCGAGCGTCGCCTCGAAGAGCGTGCGGAAGCGCTCTTCGCTGCTCCGGATCTCCTCTTCGGCCGCCTTGCGTTGGGCGATCTCCTGCTGCGCGCGCTCGAAGAGGCGGAGGTTCTCGAGCATCGGCGCGACCTGGTTGGCCACCGTGGTCAGCAGGTGGATGTCGCTGACCGGGAAGAAGTCGTCCGGATCGCGCCGGCCGACCAGCCAGGATCCCACCGTCCGTCCCTGCACGGTCAGCGGGAGAGCCAGGCGTACCCAGCCGAAACGGACGTTGGCCGGAGCGGGTGGGCGGTAGCGGCCGCTCTGGGTGAGCAGGTCCTGGAGCTCCCAGAGCTCCGGCCCTGGCTCCCCCTCGGGGAGGGCCAGATGGTGGAGAGGCTCGACCCGGTCCCCCTCGAACAGGTACAGAGCGGACTGGCGGATCAGGAGGGCCGGAAGGATCTCGTTGCCGATCACCTCGGCGAGAACCGTCCGGTCGAAAGCCGTCGGGATCCGCTCGGAGACGAGCTCGATGATCTCCTCCGCGCTGTGACGGATCCCGAAGACGTGGCGGTCGATGAAAGACTGGAACCGGTTGAGCAGGAAGGGGGTCGTCGTGACGAACAGCAGAGAGGTGAGCAGCAGAGAGGCGAGGAGCTCCTGGTTGATCGGCTGCCACTGGCTGGCAATGGCGAACAGAACCACGATGTAGGGCGTGGTCGCCAACACCATGTAGCTGTAGACGCCGATCAACCGGTTGGCGCGGAACTCCAGGGCTCCGAGATGGTGCTTGTAGATCGCATAGATGTAGCTCATCGGGAGGATGAGCAGGCTCACGCTCGAGACGCCGATGAACCAGGGAAAGAGCACCCGCACGTCGCCGACGATCTCGGTGATGAGGTTGTGGAGGCGGGTGACGATCCCCAGGAAAAAGATGAAGGGACCCAGGCCGAGCACCAGGCCGTAGAGCATGATGCGGTTGGCGATCTTCACCGCCGGGGGCAACCGAAGGAAAAGGCGGATCAGGAAGAGGGCCAGCGAGCCGGCGACCGCGACCAGCGAGGTCAACGTGTACAGGGTGTCGTAGGAGTCCAGCAGGTAAAAGGCGTCGAGGATGCTGAGCGTCAGGGCAAGAAGGTAGAGGGGGAGGAGAGCTCCCAGCCTTGTCCGTAGCCCCAGCAGCCACGAGGGGAGGATGAGGTGGAGGTGGATGGCCAGCGGGAGGAAGAACCAGATGAAGAGATGAAAGACGATCGCCGAGCCCCCGGCCCGTATCGTGGACGCCTGACCCGCTGCGAACCAGATGGCGGTTACGTAGCTGAAGAGAACCAGCACCAGCCACCTCTCGTCGCGGGGCCGCAGCAGAAACACCGCGATGGTGCCCATCATCCACAGGACGAGCGGAAGAACGGCGACCGGTGTCAACTGGGTCCAATCGGCGTGATACTTGAAGATGCGCTGCCGGAACTCCCGCACCTGCCCCTGGCGTTCGACCTGGATGGCCACGTAACCGCCAGCATCCGCCGCAGAGTCGAGTGGCAGGAGCCGGTTACGCCTGAAAAAGGTCTGCCAATCCAGTCCCCCGAACGCCAGGATCCGGTCCCCCAGTTGCAGACAGTCCTTTTCGACGGCGGTACAGGGGGTGCTGGTGATGATCCTGCCGGTCTTGGGATTCACCACGAAGTCGAAGCCCCGGTAGATCCCCAGGTACGGATAGGACAGACAGGGGATGAGGACGAGCACCGAGACGAGCGCCCACAGGACGTCCGCTAATTTCCAGCCGAGGAGCTTGCTCTTCATGAGAGCTCCAGCGAGAGGGCTGCCACGTCCGGAGCTCCCGCGGCGGCGAACAGGCGATGGAGCGGCTCGGTGTGCGCGTCGAAGAGGCGCGCCACCGGCGCGGGGCTCGGGAGAGCGAGAAGCGCCATCAGCGCCCGGGCCTCGCCGAGGATCTCCAGCATTTTGAAGGCGCAATAGCTGAGAGCGCCGCAGCGGACGAGGATCTCCTGAGCAGTGGCCAGGGCGGCCGGCTCCGCCGCCCGGGCCGACACCTCCAGGAAGAGGTCCCGTTCCGGGTGCTCGGCGGTCATCGCGTACAGGAGGGCGAGGTTGTTCGGGCGGCGATTCCAGTCGGGCGCGGCCGGGGTGCGCAGCGCATCCAGCAGGTCGTCGCTCACCTGGACGCAGAGACCGAGGAGCCGGCCGACCTGTCCGAGCCGGTCCGCCGCGTCTGGAGGCGCTCCGCCCAGCAGGGAGCCGATGGCGAAAGCGGCCATGAAGAGCGGGGGGGTCTTGGTGCCCACGACGTGCCAGTACTCATCCTCGTCCCGCAGATCGCGCACGTCGAGACTCTGGCCATGCGCCGTGGCCAGGGACATTCCGGAAAGGATCGCCTGGAGGGTCGAACGCGTCTGCGGGGCGAGGGAGGCTTCGTCCAGAACCTGATGGCCCGCCGCCTGGAAGGCCAGCGCCAGGTTGGCCGTGTTGCCCGGCCCGAGCCGGCGGTAGTCTCCGCCCGGATCCTCGTCCAACATGTCATCCACCAGATGAATGCTGATCAGCGAGCAGAGGATCGCCGCAGAGCCCCGCGCGGCCGCTTCGGGAGAGCCCCCGACCGCCTCGCAGGCTGCCACGGGATGCTCCCAGACACCGAAAAGGCCCCGGGGCTGGACGCGCTGGACCAGCTCGACCATCGCGGGCCATGCCGCGACCGGGCGGAGCGCGAGGATCAAGTCCTTCGTGCGTTCGAGGCTCATGGGTTTTATTCTGGAGTGGATTGTACAACAGGAGGGGATCGGGACCGCGTCAGAAGCAGCTCCCGGGGCAACCGGTCCGGTCCGCGCGCCCCGGGAGTCGAGAAGGGCCGTTCAGGACTCGACAACCGCATGCTGGTAGGGCTCTCCCTCTTCGTTCCAGGGATACCAGCCGCCTGCGACGGTCTCGGTGAACAGCAGGCTTCGGATGTCTTCAAGCCGCCGCAACCGGCGCAGAGCGTCGAAGAGCCCTTGAGTCTCGTTCCGGGATGAGAGCTTCGAATGGAAATCACCAATGGACATTGCCTATCCTCCCTAGGAGATTCGAGAACATTTATTTGCTTTACAAGCAGCTCGAAAGCCGGGTTGGAGAAGCGGAAGGAGGAGGTGCCCGGGAACGGAAGGACGTCCGTTGAGCCTCGGCGCACATTCCCTCGTCCTTGGGCCCGCGATCAGGCCGCGTAGGCGAGCGGAAGAGGAGAGGCGCCGGCATGGTGTCAATTGGTCTCTGAGAGACCTTCCTGTCGATCGGTACGACGAAAGCCGTCTCGGATCGTTCGGATGCGCTCGGCTGATCCGGGGGATCTTTTCCAATTATACCCTCTGGAGCCTCGCCGGGGCGACAAGTCGTCATCCGCTGCGTGTCGCGGCTGGAATTGCCAGGCAGGTCTCCGGACGATCGGGATCATGACGCCCTCACACCGTCATTAGCTCAGGCTCTTCGACGCCTACGGATTCGAGCAGGCGATGAAGCGGTTTCAAATTCAGACGCAAAACCTTTGCCACGGGCTCGGGATTGTGGAGAAGGGTACCGTCGAGGAGATCATGGGCTTGTTGTGAAAATTCAATCATTTTGAAAGTGCAATAGCTCACTGCTCCGCTCTGGAGCAGGATCTGATGCAACTCGGAGAGAGCCTTGGGGTCTTTCCACTGTGCAGCAAGCGCTCGGAACCGCTCCCGGTCGGGATGCTGTGCGGTCAAGGCGTACAGCATCGCCAGATTGTTGCTCGGCTTGTTCCAGTCGACCTTGGCCGGAGTCTGCAAGGCGTCCGACAGGTCGTCGCTGACCTGAATGAAACGGCCGAGAATGCGGCCGATCCGCTCCAGGCGCGCAACGATTTCGGCCGGGGCGCCGCCCAGCAGGGCGCCGATCTCGAACGCGGCACCGAACAGAGGAGGCGTCTTGGCCTCGACGATGTGCCAGTACTCCTCTTCGCTGCGCGCCTCGCGGACGTCCAGACCTTGGCCGTACGCGGTCCCCAGCGCCATCCGGGCGAGGATCGCCTGCGCCGCGGCGCTGATGCCCGCGTCCATCAAGGGATCGCTCAGCAGACGATGACCGGCGGCCTGGAAGGCGAGCGCGAGGTTGGCGGTCTGGCCTGCACCGAGATGGCGAAAATCGCCGAGCGGCTCATCGTCGAGCATGTCGTCGACGAGATGGATGCTGAGCAGGGAGCAGAAGACCGCGGAGGCGCCCGGCAAGGCGGCCGCTGCCGTTCCACCGACGGCACAGCACGATGCTGCGGGGTAGTCCCACACGGAAATTCCTTCCCTGTAGCCCAACCGTTCGATCAGCCTGAGACTCTCCGGCCACGCGGTGATCTCGGGCAAGGTGCGAACCGAATTCTTAATAGATTCAAAAAACATTGCGTCCTCTCCACCTTCATTCTTCATTCGTTCATCCGATCGCCGGGTCGAAGCGTCCGCGGGCTTGGGGCCCCACTCCCGCGGACGCTGCTCAGTGCTGGCTCAGCCAGGCCTTACAGCACCGCTCCTTCCAAGGGCAACTCCTGGGCATCGCTCGCCCAAGTTCCCCAATCACCCAACGGTTCCTCTTGGAACATCGCTCGAGGGCTTTCGAACAGAGTCAGTCTGCGCAGCGTTCCCAACAGCGAGTTCTCCTCTTCGGCGAACACAAACTTCGAATAGAAATCATGAATGGACATGGGCGTAGTTTCTCCACATGACAGAAGGACGCGCGCGGCGCCCCCTGCCGTTCAAGGTTAACGAACCAGGGACAACGGCAACGAACAGCTGACGACAGAACAAACTGGACTACGGGTATGTTCGGGGAAGACCGGTCATGATGAATCCCTCCACATCAGAAAATCAACAAAAAGTTAACAACAACTTGCAACTGCCAAGGACGTGCGCGCCTGTCCGTGGGAATAGTGTACCTCAGGTGATCAACCGGGACACACTCCACAAATTTTTTTGTGGCCCGAGCTTCATGGCCATCCAACCTGCGATCTAAGAAAATAGGAAATAGAGAAATTCAGGAAGCTGAGGGCAGGAAGCTGAGGGTGCCGATCGTTCCGGTACGCGGCGAGCGCATCGGCCCCTCTTCGAGAATCCGGGCGAGCTCGCGGCCGGGGAGCGGCCGCAGGAAGAAGTAGCCTTGGGCGTAGTCGATGCCCAGGCGCCGCAGAACCTCGGCCTCTTCGGCGGTCTCGACCGCTTCCATGATCGTCGCCGTGCCGGCGCGCGCGGCCATCTCGGCCGTGCTCTGGACGATGATCTGCTTGAAGGGGTCCTGGGCCAGGTTGCGGCAGAAGGTCCCGGAGATCTTCAGGTAATCGGGGCGGAGGTCCTGGAAGAGGTTCAGGTTGGAGGAGCCCTCACCAAAATCATCGAGCGCGATCCGGAAGCCGCGGTCGCGCAGCTTCTGCAGCGTCGCCGCGAACGCCCGCGGATTGACGATCGTCTGCTGCTCGGTGAGCTCGAGGACGATGCTCTTCTCTTCGAGGCCCGCGGCGGCCACGGCCGCGCAGAGCTTGGTGGTGAGCTCCGGGTTGGTCAGCGACCGCGGCTGGACGTTCAAGAACGTGGTCAGCGGATGCCCCAGGACGGAGACCTCGTGGAGAGCGGCGCGGATGCAGATCATGTCCGCTTCGAACAGCAGCTCCTTGCGCGCCGCATAGGCCAGGAGGAAGGAGGGGTTGCCCAGGACCGAGCCCGTCGTTCCCCGCGCCAGCCCTTCGGCGCCGAAGACCTCGAAGGGGCCGTCGCTGTCCTTCAGCTTGATCACCGGCTGGAGGACGGAGCGGATGGTGTCGGCGTGGAGGAACTCCTCCAGGCGCTCCACCTGCTGGACCTCCCCGTCGCCCGTGATCGCGCTGCCGTTCGTCAGGCTCGCCCGGTGCTCGAGCAGGAGAGTCCGGAGCTGCGACAACCCCTCCGGCTTTTCGAGCACCGCGGTCACCCCGAGGACCGAGCAGAGCGACCGGACGCTCTCGTCCACGTAGCCGGAGAGCACATAGACGGTGGTGTCCGGGAAGTGGGTCGTCACGAAGCGGATGAGCCGCATCCCCTCCAGGCCGCCGAGCTCGGAGACAGAGAGGTCCGTGACCACCACGTCGAAGCGGAAGGTGCTGAGGAGCGCCTCGGCCGCCTCGATTTCCAGGCAGGTCGTCAGGTGCACGCCCGGCATGCGCAGCCACACCGCGAGCGTGTCGACCACCATCGACTCGTCGTCGAGGATCAAAACTTGGAGCACTGGCGGAGTATACCTCGATTCCGCCTTTTGGGTCCCCACCCGTCAAGCTCCCGGGCTATTCAGGGGGCTCGCGCAACCGCTCGGCGAGGCGCGTGAAGCGCGTCCTGACCTTCCGGTTCCCCACCGCGATGCGCAGGGCCCGCTCCTCGCCCACCAGGATCGCCAGCCGTTTGGCGCGGGTGATCGCCGTGTAGAGAAGGTTGCGCTGCAGCATCAGGTAGTGGGTGGTGTGGAGGGGGATCACCACGCAGGGGTACTCGCTCCCCTGCGACTTGTGGATCGAGCAGGCGTAGGAGAGGACGAGCTCGTCGAGCGAAGCGAAGTCGTAGATCACGTCGCGCCCGTCGACGGTCACGCGCACGAGCTGCTCCTCCTCGTCGATGTCCGCCACGCGGCCGATGTCCCCGTTGAAGACCTCCAGGTCGTAGTTGTTCCGGACCTGCATCACCTTGTCCCCCACCCGCAGGGTCTGCCCGCCGCGGGTGACGGCCGGCCCCTCGGGGTTGAGCAGGTCGCGCAGGCGCGCGTTGAGGATCTCCGTGCCGAGCGGGCCGCGGTTGCGCGGCGAGAGCACCTGGATCTGCTCGACCGGATCGAGCTTGAAGCCCGCGGGAATCCGCCGGGCCACGAGCTGGCAGATGGTCTCCACGATCTCCTCCGGCTCGCGCCGCTCGAAGAAGAAGAAGTCGCCGTCGCCGTCCACGGCCTCCAGGACCGGCATGTTCCCCTGGTTCAAGCGGTGGGCGTTGACCACGATCAGGCTGCGCTGGGCCTGGCGGAAGATCTCGGTCAGGCGGACCACCTCCACGGCGTCCGAGCGGATCAGGTCGGCGAGGACGCGCCCCGGCCCCACCGAGGGGAGCTGGTCCACGTCCCCCACCAGGATCAGGCGGCCGGTATCGGGCAGGGCCCGCAGCAGGTGATAGGCCAGCACCGTGTCGAGCATGGACGCTTCGTCCACGATCAAAAGATCGCAGGAGAGGGGCCGGTCCCGGTTGCGGTCGAAGGCGCGGGTCTGGGCGTTGAACTCCAGGAGCCGGTGGATCGTGGTCGCCTCGCCCCCGGTGGCCTCGGAGAGCCGCTTGGCGGCGCGGCCGGTCGGCGCCGCCAGCAGGACCTTCTGTCCCTTCTTCTCCAGGATGCGCACGATGCCGCGCACGAGGGTCGTCTTGCCCGTGCCCGGGCCGCCGGTGATCACCAGCACCTTGCGGGTGAGGCCGGCGCGGATCGCCTGGCGCTGCCCGGGGGCGAGCGCGATCCGCTCCTGCTTCTCGAACCAGTCGAGCGCGCGGTTGAGGTCGATCTCCAGCGGCAGCGGCGGCTGCACGAGGAGAGCCCGGATGCGCGCCGCGATGCCCGCTTCGGCGGTGTGCAGGGGTCGCAGGAAGATCGCCGCCTCCGCCGGATCGGCCGGCGCGGCGGAGACGGGCTCCACGATCACCTGGCCGGACTCGGCGAGGGTGTCGATCGCCTGGTCGATGCGCCACTCTTCTGCGCCCAGGAGCTTGGCCGCCTCCTCACGAAGCTGCTGGCGCGGCAGCAGGACGTTCCCGCGGTCGGCCGCCTCGCCCAGGAGATGGAGGGTCCCGGCCTCGATGCGCTGCGGCGCCGTGGGGGAGATACCGAGGGAGGTGGCGATCGCGTCAGCCGTCTTGAAGCCGATCCCGTGCACGTCGATGGCCAGCCGGTACGGGTTCTCCCGCACGACGTGCACGGCCTGGGCGCCGTAGGCCTTATAGACTTTGATCGCGAAGTGGGTGGAGACCCCGTGCGACTGGAGGAAGACCATGACGTCTTTGATATCCCGCTGCTCGACCCAGGCGCGCTGGATGGCGGTGCTGCGCTGCGGCCCGATCCCCTCGACCTCGCGGAGGCGCTCCGGCTGGTTTTCGATGATGTCGAGCGTCTCCAGACCGAACGCCTGGACGAGCCGGCCGGCGAGCCCCTTGCCGATGCCGCGGATCAGCCCCGAGCTCAGGTATTTCTCGATGCCGGTGCGGGTGGCGGGCGCCACCGTCGCGTAGGAGCTGACCTTGAACTGCCGCCCGTACTTGGGATCCTGGACCCAGGTCCCCGAGAGCCGCAGGTTCTCGCCCGGCTGGATGCCCAACAGATTGCCGACCGCCGTGACCGCATCGCGATGCCCGGGGACGGTCAGGCGGACCACGCTCCAGGCGTTCTCTTCGTTGGCGAAGACGATCCGCTCCAGCACTCCTTCGAGAGTGCCTTCGTCGCGTGCCTGCGGGGAATCGAGAGGCAGGGTCATAGCGTGTCAGCAGGCGAGTTTATGACAGGAGACGCTTGCCATTCCGGTTTCTGGCCGTCATGTGCCAGAATGACTCTGCATGCAGGATAACCCTCTCGTGCTGGTGATCGACGACGAGACCGGCTCGCGCGAGTCCATGGCGATAGCGATCGAGAAAGCCGGTTTCGCCGTGCGCACATTCGATGATGCGCGGAAAGCCCTGGAGCTCTTGGAAGAGAACGACAGCGTCCGCCTGGTGGTGTGCGACCTGCGCATGCCGGGCATGGACGGCGTGGCGTTCCTGAAAGAAGTGCGGGAGCGGAAATATGACGTCGGCCTGATCCTGGTGACGGCCTACGGCACGATCGAGTCGGCCGTGGAGGCCATGCGGGTCGGCGCGGACGACTATCTCACCAAGCCCGTCGATCTGTACGAGCTGCGCCAGCGGGTGATGAACCTGCTCGAGAAGCAGCAGCTCAAGGAGGAGGTCTCCACCCTCCGGCAGATGCTGGACAAGCGCTACGGCTTCGAGAGCATCATCGGCCGCTCGGCGCCGATGGAGCGCCTGTTCGAGCAGATGAAGCTGGTCGCCCCGACGCGCTCCAGCGTCCTGATCATCGGCGAGAGCGGCACGGGCAAGGAGCTGGTGGCCAATGCCCTGCACCGCGCGAGCCCCCGCCGCAACGAGCGGTTTCTGGCCATCAACTGCGGCGCCATCCCCAGCGACATCCTGGAGAGCGAGCTGTTCGGCCACGAGCGCGGGGCCTTCACCGGCGCCGTGTCGCGCAAGATCGGCAAGTTCGAGCTGTCTCATCGCGGCACGCTCTTCCTCGACGAGATCAGCGAGCTGTACCCTGAGCTCCAGGTCAAGCTGCTGCGCGTCCTCGAGGAGCGGCAGGTCATGCGCGTGGGCGGCAGCGAGCTGATCGACGTGGACTTCCGCCTGATCGCGGCGACCAACCGCGATCTCGAGCGGGAGGTCGCAGAAGGCCGCTTCCGCGAAGACCTCTATTACCGCCTCAAGGTGGTGACCCTGCGCATCCCGCCCCTGCGCGAGCGGCCGGGCGACGTGCTGCAGCTCGCCGATCATTTCCTGGCCGTCTACTGCCAGGAGCACGGCAAGCCCCCCAAGCGGCTGAGCCCCGAGGCCGCGGAGCTCCTCGTCCGCTTTCCGTGGCCCGGCAATGTCCGGGAGCTGCGGAATGTGATCGAATCGTCGGTGATCTTCCATCAGGGGGAGGAGATCGGACCGGGAGACCTGCCCGTGGAGGTGCGCGAGTCCACCGCCCTGGCCGCCGCCGGGGCCCCGGTCCAGGCGGCCGCGGGCGAGCCGCGCACCATGGCGAACATCGAGCGCCAGGCGATCCTGGAGACGCTCAGCCGCACCGGCGGGCACCGCGCCAAGGCGGCGGACCTCCTCGGCATCGGGCTGCGGACGCTCCAGAGGAAGCTCAAGGAGTACAAGGACGAAGGCTATCTCCAGGACACTGATTAGGAGGGGTTGGATGGAATTACCGGCCGAAGTCTTGATCCATAACGAGCTGCTGAATATCAAGGGCGCTCGTGGCATCCTGCTCCAGGTCAATGCGGACGGGTACTACGAGATGAACCTCACGTTCGGTGAGCGGGTCCACCGCACCCTCTTGCCGATTCAAGGAACCGTCGTTATCAGTCCGCAGCCGGAGGACACCACGCGGCAAAACCTGGAGATCGAGCGCTGATGGCCAAACTCTCCGTCAACGTCGACCACATCGCCACGCTGCGGCAGGCGCGGCGCACCCCGTTCCCCGATCCCGTCGAGGCGGCCTGGGTCGCCGAGGAGGCCGGAGCCTCCGGGATCACCGTCCATCTGCGCATGGACCGCCGCCACATCCAGGACAACGACGTCGAGCGGCTGCGCGAGAGCGTGCGTGGCAAGCTCAACCTGGAGATGTCCATCTCGGCGGAGATGCTCAAGGCCGCCCTGCGGCTGCGTCCCCATCAGGTCACGCTGGTGCCGGAACGGCCCGAGGAGGTCACCACCGAGGGCGGGCTCAACCTGATCTTCTACGGCCGGCGGATCGCCGAGGTGGCGGAGGTGCTCGCGGCCTCCGGCATCGCCGTCTCGCTCTTCATCGATCCCGATCCCCGCCAGCTCCAGGCTCTCTCCAGCATGCCGGGAGGCGGAGCCCGCTGGATCGAGGGGTTCGAGATCAACACCGACGCCTTCACCCGGGCCACCGATCCGGCGCAGGTCCAGGACGAGCTGAACAAGATCCGCGAGATGGCCGAGATCGGCAAGGAGAAGGGGCTGCGGGTCTATGCCGGCCACGGCCTGCGGACCAACAACGTCGGCCCCATCGCCGCCATCTCCAACATCGAGGAGCTGAACATCGGTCACTGGATCGTGACGCGGTCCGTGATGGTCGGCATCGAAGCCGCGGTCCGCGAGATGCTGGCGGCGATGAACGGGGAGTAGCTACGCCCCAATCTCCTTCTGGATCGCCCCGGCCAGCTCTCCCGCCATCGCTTCGATGGTCGGCTGGTCGGGGCCTTCGATCATGACGCGGGCGAGCGGCTCGGTCCCGCTGTAGCGCAGCACCAGACGGCCGTCCGCGCCCAGCCGCTCCTCGACCGAGCGCGCCGCCGCGGCGACCCGCGGCAGGGTCGCGAGATCGGGCTTCCGCACTACGCGCACGTTCTTGAGGATCTGGGGATAGCGGCGGAAGCCGGCGAGCAGCTCGGACAACGGCCGGCCGGTCTGCTGAAACTCCTGCTGGACGACCGCCGCCATCTGCACCGCGGTCAGCAGCCCGTCTCCCGTGCTCGACAGCTCCAGGTGGACGATGTGCCCCGACTGCTCGCCGCCCAGGGTGAGCCGCTCGCGCTGCAGGGTCTCCACCACGTAGCGGTCGCCCACGTTGCAGCGCTCGATCCCGATCCCCTCCCGGTCCAGCGCCCGCTCCAGACCGAGATTGCTCATCGTCGTCGCGACGATCCGCGGCGGCTCCAGGCGCCCCTGCTTCCGCAGCCGGGTGGCCCAGAGATAGAGGATGGCGTCGCCGTCCCGCACCTCGCCGCGCTCGTCGGACAGGATGCAGCGGTCCGCGTCGCCGTCGAAGGCGAAGCCCAGGTCCGCCCCCTCGGCGACCCGCGCCGCCATCTCCTCGGGCGCCGTCGAGCCGCAGCGCTCGTTCACGTTGCGGCCGTTCGGCTCCACGTGGATCTGCGTGACCTCGGCCCCGAGCCGCTCGAACAGGTCGCCGGCATAGAACGAGGCCGCGCCGTTGCCCGCGTCGAGCACCACTTTGAGGCCGGCCAGCGGGTGTTCGGCGGATGCGGCGACCGTCGAGGCCAGGCGGCTCAGGTAGCGCTCCCGCAGAGAGGCGTCGGCCGGCACCTCCGCCGCCAGGGCGGGGATCTCCGCGGTCGCTTTCTCCAGGCGCCGCTCGAGGGCGGCCTCCGCCGCCTCGCTCCACTTGAAGCCCTGCGGATCGAGCAGCTTGATCCCATTGTCCGGCCAGGGGTTGTGGCTCGCGGAGACGACCGCGCCGGCGGCGGCTCCGAGCTCGCGGGTGAGCCAGGCCACACCCGGAGTCGGAATGACCCCGGCGTGCTGGACGCGGGCTCCGCCCGCGGTCAACCCTTCGGCCAGCCAGAGGCAGATCTCGGGCGTGCTCTCGCGGGTGTCGCCGCCGAGCACGACCAGGGGAGAGTCCCCGGCTTCGCGGAGCATCGCGGCCAATTGCGCGGCGAGGGAGGTCACGGTGGAGCGGTCCAGGGGAGCCTCGCCGAAGCGGGCGCGGATGCCGTCGGTTCCGAAGAGATGTCGGGCGCTCGAGCTCAAGGTTTCTTTTCCTGGTCCTCTGCGGGACCATCGTCTTCTCCGGGCTGCCGCAGGGGGATGCGCACGGTGACCCGGGTGGGTTGCACGATCTGGACGAGGGGGTCCGGCGGAACCACCGACACCTCGACCTCGAAGGAGAGGGCGTGCCCCTCCAGGTTGATGGGCACGGTTGCGAGGGACTCGGTCCGCTTGACCAGAGACTCCGGGCCGGAGACCAGCACCTGGTTGGGGAAGACCTCCGGCTCTTCGACGATCGATCCGGCGGCCGGCTCGCCCACGATTTTCGGTTCCACCGGCAGGCGCCGCGTCACCTCCCGCGCCAGCTCGACCCGGATCACGTTGGGCTCGATGGAGACCACTTCCAGGCCTTCCGGCAGCAGCACGTTCTCGGGCCCGATATTGACACTGAACGTCCCGGGGCTCGTTCGCGCCAGCTCGACCTGGACGTTGACCTGGAACGGGTTGAGCTCGCGGACCTGCTTGCTGCCGCCGCGCAGGCGCACCCGCACGTTCGGCACCTGGTCGAGGATGATCAGGCCGCGCGGCCGGTTGTAGCTGACGCTCGCCTCGACGAGCCGCTCCGACAGCGCCTGCCGTTTCTCCAGCGAGATGCTGAACCAGAGAGCGAAGGCGATGCCCAGCGCCAGCAGGCGCAGCCCCCAGGTGCGCAGGCTGTCGCTCATGCCGTCCCAGCCTGCGGATAGAGGTCCGTCACCAGGTACTTGTAGAGGGTGTTGCGCAGGCTCTTGCCGTCCAGGTCGCGGGTCATCTCGCCGTCGAAGCAGACCGAGATGATCCCGGTCTCCTCGGAGACGACGACCGCCACGGCGTCCGTCTCCTCGGTGATCCCCAGAGCCGCCCGGTGCCGCGTGCCGAACTCCTTGGACAGCTCGGGGTTGGGCGTCAGCGGCAGGAAGCAGGCCGCGGCCGCGATGCGGTCGTCCTGCACGATCACCGCGCCGTCGTGGAGCGGCGTGTCCGGCGTGAAGATGTTGATCAACAGATCGTAGGAGAGGTCCGCGTCCAGCGGGATGCCGTTCTCCACGTAGGTGCGCAGCCCCTGCAGGCGCTCGATGACGATCAGCGCGCCGATCCGGCGGGACGACAGCGTGGTGGCGGCCAGCACGATGTCGCCGAACGACCGCACGACCTTCTGCTGTTTGGTGAGGCCCCACAGCGGGTTGCGGCCGAAGGTGGCGAGGGCGCGGCGGATCTCCTGCTGGAAGAGGACGATGATGGCGAACGGCAGGACGATCAGCAGGCTCTCCAGCATCTTCTGGAGCGTCGGCAGCTCGACGATCCGGGCCATGTAGTAGACGATGCCCACGAACACGATGCCGAGCAGCATCTGGACCGCCCGGGTGCCGCGGATCAGCAGGAGCAGGTTGTAGATGACGATCGCGACGACCAGAATGTCGACGGCGTCGCGCCAGGTCAGGAGATCGAGCAGCCGCGCCAGACTCATGCCACCCCCTGCGCGCCGATCGCCCGCCAGACCGCGAGGAACTGGACGGTCGCAGCCACGTCATGGACCCTCACAATAGCGGCGGAGCCGCTGACAGCCCAGGCCGCCGCGGCGAGACTGCCGGGGAGGCGGTCCTGGGGAGCCGGCATCGGCCGGCCGATCTGTTCCACGGCTTTTCCGATGAAGCTCTTGCGGCTGGCGCCCACCAGGAGCGGCCGGCCCAGGGACGCCAGCTCGCGGAGGTGGCCAAGGAGGGCGAGGTTCTGCTCGGCGGTCTTGCCGAAGCCGATCCCCGGATCGAGCACGAGCTGCTCGCTGTCGATGCCGCAGGCGGTTGCGCGCGCCATGGCCTCGCCGAGCTCGCTCCGCACCTCGCCGAGGAGATCGGTGAACCGGATGTTCCGCTGCATCGTGGTCAGCTCACCGCGGCTGTGCATCAGGACAAGCGGGCATCCGGCCGCGGCCACCGCGCGGCCGAGCCCGGTATCCCTGGGATCACCGAGGGCGCTCACGTCGTTGATCAGGTCGGCGCCGGCGTCGAGCGCGCGCCGCGCCACCTCGCCTTTGCGGGTATCCACCGAGAGCGGCGCGTCGGTGGCGCGCCGCACCGCCTGGAGGACCGGCAGGAGACGGTCGGCCTCCTCCTCGGGCGAGACCGTGGACGCGCCCGCTCCGTAGACCCCGCCGCCGGGCCGGGTCGACTCGGCGCCGAGGTCGAGCAGGTCGGCCCCCTCCGCGAGCAGGCGGAGCGCCTGATCGACCGCGCGCTCCGGCTCGATCCAGAGCCCGCCGTCGCTGAACGAATCGGGAGTGAGGTTGAGAACGCCCATGACCAGCGGCCTCTCCCCGAGCAGCAGGGAGCGGCCACCGGGAAGCCGCAGATTCCAGAGGGGTTGGGTTTCGAGGATTCTCGCAGTCTCCATGAGGGCGGCAGGGCGTCAGCCCGATTGGCATTCTATCCCACCGAGGCAGGAGCGAGGCGGCAAGCGCCCAAAAGAAAACGCCCGGCCGAAACCGGGCGTTTTTCGTCTCGAGGGGGCGAGGGGCCCCTACGCCTCGGGCTCGGTGATCTCCGAAGTGGCCGGGACCGGGAGCTGCCGCGGCGAGATCACCGCCTCGGGCACTTCATGGCCGCCCACCACCAGGCCTTCACCCGGAGGTGTCGGCCGGGTCGGCGCCGGCTCGTGGCCGGTCATCTCGCGGATGACCCGGTAGACCTCCTCGCCGTCCAGCGACTCGCGCTCGAGCAGATCCTCCGCCACGCGGTCGAGGACAGCCCGGTTGCCGGTCAGGACGTTCGTCGCCTGCTCATAAGCCTGGCGCACGATGCGGGACACCTCGCGATCGATGTGGAGCGCCGTGTCCTCGCTGTAGTCGGCGCGCTGGGAAAACTCGCGGCCGATGAAGACCGGCTCGTCCTTGCCGCCGAACGACAGCGGCCCCATCTCGGACATGCCCCACTCGCAGACCATGCGCCGCGCCATGTCGGTGGCGCGCTCGATGTCGTTGCCCGCGCCGGTGGTGATGTCGGGCTGCGTCAGCTCCTCGGCCACGCGGCCACCCATCAGGATGGCGATCTGCGCCTCGACGTATTGCTTGCGGTAGGTGTACTTGTCCTCGGTCGGGAGCTGCATGGTCAGACCGAGAGCCCGGCCGCGCGGGATGATCGTCACCTTGTGCAGCGGGTCCGATCCCGGCGTGAAGGCGGCGACGAGGGCGTGGCCGGCCTCGTGATAGGCGGTGACGCGCTTCTCCTCGTCGGTGAGCATCATGGTCTTCCGCTCGACGCCCATCAGGACCTTGTCCTTGGCGTACTCGAAATCGCCCATGTCCACCTTCTTCTTGTTCCGGCGGGCGGCGATCAGGGCGGCCTCGTTGACCAGGTTGGACAGGTCGGCGCCGGCGAAGCCGGGGGTGCCACGGGCGATGATGTTCAGATTGACGTTGTCGTCCATCGGAATGTTGCGCGTGTGCACCTTGAGGATGCCGATGCGGCCGTTGATGTCCGGCCGGTCCACGACGACGCGGCGGTCGAAGCGGCCGGGACGCAGCAGTGCCGGATCGAGCACGTCGGGCCGGTTGGTGGCGGCGATCAGGATGACGCCCTCGTTCGACTCGAAGCCGTCCATCTCGACCAGGAGCTGGTTCAGCGTCTGCTCCCGCTCGTCATGGCCGCCGCCCAGACCGGCGCCGCGGTGGCGGCCGACGGCGTCGATCTCGTCGATGAAGATGATGCACGGGGCGTTCTTCTTGCCCTGCTCGAACAAGTCGCGGACGCGCGAGGCGCCCACGCCGACGAACATCTCGACGAAGTCGGAGCCGGAGATCGAGAAGAAGGGGACGTTCGCCTCACCGGCGATGGCGCGGGCGAGCAGCGTCTTGCCGGTGCCCGGGGGTCCCATCAGCAGCACGCCCTTGGGGATGCGCCCGCCCAGCTTCTGGAACTTCTGGGGCTCCTTCAGGAACTCGACGATCTCCTGCAGCTCCTCTTTAGCCTCCTCGACCCCGGCCACGTCCTTGAACGTGACCTTCTTGCCGGTCGTGTTGAGGAGCTTGGCCTTGCTCTTGCCGAAGGACAGGGCCTTGTTGCCGCCCGTCTGCATCTGGCGCATGAAGAAGATCCACAGCGCGACGATCAGCAGGACCGGCGCCCAGGTGAAGAGCACCGCGATCAACGGGTTGTCGCGCGGCTTCTCGGCCGAGATGACCACGCCGGCCTGGTCCAGCTCGCGGATCAGGTCAGGGTGCTCCTTGGGGAGAACCACCTTGAACTCCTCTCCCTCGGCGTGCTGGGCGCCGCCCTTGAATTTCCCGTTGAGATCCTGCTCGCCGATGATGGTGACCTCCGAGACCTTGCCCCCCCGCACGTCGTTCATGAACGCGGAGTAGGTGAGGTCGGTATGGGAGGTCTTGCTGCGCTGGAAGGTGTTCCAGAGCAGGATGACGACCACGAAGATCGCCATCCAGAGAAAAAGCGTCTTGAGCGTAGAGTTCAAAGCTCGGCTACCTCTTGTAGTATCGCGCCCCCTGGCGGATGGACACGAAGTCCCTTCTCAGTGACAACCGGAAGGCCCGGAGAGGGATTCCCGAACGCCCGCATGCGGGTCACTCCGTCCCTCTGACGCGTCCAACACTGGAAAGGTTCCCATACCTTCCCATGTGCTTCAGGCCGTATCCCACGAGCACGCCCCGGCGGGGGGTGGAAAACGCCGCGTAGTCCGGACGGAAGTCGGTCTTGCGCTCGTCGGGGAGGTCGACCAGGGTGGCGAAACGGACCTGCCGCGCGCCATGATCCCGCAGCTGCTGCCCCAGATAGGGCTCGGTGACGCCGGAGGCCACCACGTCCTTGACCACCACCACGCTCTGTCCCGCGATCTCGACCGGGATCGGGTACTCGATCCGGATCACTCCGGAGTCTTCGCCGGAGTGCACCTGGATCAGCTCGAAGCGGATCGGCGACGGGATGGCCCGTACGAGGTCCGCGAGGAAGATGAGGGTGCCTTCGAGCAGCCCGACCAGGAGAGGGTCCTCGGAGCCGATCTCGCTGTGGATCTGGCGGCCGAGCTCGGCCACCCGTTCGCGCACGGCGGCGTCGTCGAACAGGATCTCGAGATCCGGGGTGTCCGGCGGGGATGCAACGGTCTGCGGCTCTCTCGCGTTCATCGCGTCTCGACCTCGGCGACCCAGGCGGCCGCTTCGCCGGTGATGCGGAAGCTCTGATCGATGGTGATTCCGGGGACCCAGGCGATCCGTTCTCCCACGCAGAGCAGCGGGATGCGGTCCCTCTCGCCTTGCGGCACGCGCCGATCGATCAGGACTTCCTTCAGCCGCCGGCTGCCGGCCGCTCCCAGAGGGTGCAGGCGGTCGCCGGGGCGACGGTTTCGCACCGTGACGCGGTCCCCGGCCGCCAGAGGCAGCGCGAGACCCGCGCGGTGAGGAGAGCCCTGGAACATCCAGGGCTCCACAGGGCGGTGGTGCAGCCCAACCCTGAGGCCAAGCTCCGGGATCTCGAGGCGACCCGGAATCTCCAGAGTATATGTGAAGCGCAGCGGTTTCACGGACATTCGCGGACGGCGCAGCGCCAGGAGCCCGTCCGCGGCCTCCCAGCGCCAGCCGCCGCCGCCGTCGCAGGCGAGCCGCCCGGCGTCGTCCCGGCGGAGCTGGCGCACCAGCTCCGCCCGCGCCGCGCTCCCCGCCGGGTAGGGGGCGCCGGCCCGCCGGTGCAGGGCGGCCAGGGCGAACGGGAGGAGCTCCTCCGGCAGCTCCAGGAGAGCGCGAAGGTCGACCGCCACCCCGTCGTCCAGATGCCGGGGAGAGAGGAGCCTCTCGAGGCGATGGTCGAGAGCGGTGGTTGCGCGGCGCACGCGGTCGGCGAGGCGGGCGAGGGAGGCGGGCTCTGCCAGCGCCGGCAAGACCCGATGCCGCATCCGGTTCCGCGGCACGCTCAGATCCAGATTCGTCGGATCCTCCACCCATGCGATCCCCGCGGCCTCCACTTCCCTCCGGAGCACGGCGCGAGGCACCTCCAGGAGCGGCCGGACGATCCGGCCATGAACCGGACGGATCGCGGACAGGCCCGCGAGCCCGCTGCCGAACAGCAGGCGGAGGAGGACGGTCTCGGCCTGATCGTCCTGGTGATGGGCGGTCGCCACATACCGGGCGCCCGACCGGTCGCGGACCTCTTCCAGAAAGCCATAGCGGATCCGGCGGGCCGCGGCCTCGGTGCTCTCGCCCGGCTGCCGCAGGGCCGCGACCTCGCGCCGCTCGCCCACGAACGGGACGCCGAGCCGAGCCGCGATCCGGGCCGCGGCCTCGGCGCGGCCCGTCGAGCCCGCGTCCAGCCCGTGATCGAGATGGGCCGCGGTGATCTGGAGATGCAGGCGGCTCAGGCCGAGAAGCAGGGCCGTCGAGTCCGGCCCGCCGGAGAACGCGACCACGATCCGGTCGCCTGGAGCGAGCGGAGCCGCCTCCCGGAAGAAGGAGCCCAGGGAGCCGAGGAGGGACACGATAGGCGACACGATGGGCAGGGAAGGATGGTGGCGGTGACGGGACTTGAACCCATGACCTAGCGATTATGAGTCGCTCGCTCTAACCAACTGAGCTACACCGCCGAGAATGGGAAGTGAACGAGGCCGCCGCAACGCCGGACGACCCGGGGGCGGAATGTTATACCGCCCCCGAGTCCAATTGCAAAGGGAACGAACAAGGAAAGGAGAGCCGGAGAACACCGCTCCCAGGTCAGCGCATCACTTCTTGGCAGCTCCGGAATTGTCCGAAGAACTCCTGCATCGAGGTGGAGAGGGCGTTATCATTGAGACGGTAAATCACGTTCTGCCCTTGCCTCTGGTCGACGACCAGATCCGCCTCCTTGAGGACCGAAAGATGACGCGAGATGGTCGGCTGCGACAGATTGAAGTTCCCGACGATCTCGCCAACCGTACGCTGGCGTCCCTCCAGCAGACGCAAGATCTCCTGACGCGTTCCATCCGACAGCGCCTTGAAGACCTTTGTCAGATGCCGCTCCTCCCGGCGAAAGCTGTGGATTGCGCGGTCAATGTTGGCCATGGTGCTCTTCCCTCCTTAGCGAACGGCCTGAGGTGCCCATCCCCTCAGCCTCATTTGCATCTATTCTAGAGGGACAATACTTGAGATTGGCTTGATCGTGCGCTATTCAGGTGGCAGGATGGTGCTCACGAAGTGAGCTGACACGTGCAAACTTCTCTATAACCGCAAGTTGGAGCCATGCTTGTGGCAGAGGTGTGACAAAGGCAGGACTCCTATTTGGGGAGTCCTGCCCAGCCGGTGAGCAGCATGTGTAGGGGAAATCCCGGTGATACCGGTTGAAACGACAGCTCAGCCGCGGGCGCGCTGGAAGCGCTGCTCGACTTCTTTCCAGTTGATCGTGTCCCACCAGGCCGCCAGGTAGTCGGGGCGCCGGTTCTGGTACTTCAGGTAGTAGGCGTGCTCCCAGACGTCGACGCCCAGGAGAGGCGTTGCACCTTCCATCAGGGGGCTGTCCTGGTTGGGCTTGCCGACGACGTCGAGCTTGCCGTCCTTGGCGACCAGCCACGCCCAGCCGGAGCCGAACAGATTCGTCGCCGTGGTGGTGAGCTTCTCCTTGAAGTTCCGGAAGTCGCCGAACGCCTGGAAAATCGCGTCGCTGAGCGGGCCCGAGGGCGTGCCGCCGCCGTTCGGGCCCATGATCTGCCAGAACAAGCTGTGGTTGTGGTGGCCGCCGCCGTGGTTCTTCACGGCCGTGCGGATCGCGTCCGGAACCTCGTTGATGCCGCGCAGAAGGTCGTCCAGGTTCTTCTTCTGGAGGTCGGGCTGATCCTTGAGCGCGTCGTTCAGCTTGGTGACGTAGGTCGCGTGATGCTTGTCATGGTGGATCTGCATCGTCTGGGCGTCGATGTGGGGCTCCAGAGCGTCGAAAGCGTAAGGCAGCGGGGGCAGCTCAAACATTGCGGTCTCCTCCTTTCGACTGGGGGATCACAAGGTGGTTCTGGAAAAACGGGGGGCGGGTTCACTCCCTCCCACGCACGGCAGCCATTTTGTCACGAGGAGCCGAAAACACGAAAGGCCCCCGAGCTGGGGGCCTCGCGGCGGGGGCGGAGCAGGGCGAGCCCGCTCAGCGCATCTTTTCTTCGACGAACTCGACGTGCTTGCGCACCTTGGGGTCGTACTTCTTCAGCCGGAGCTTCTCGGTGGAGAGCTTCTTGTTCTTGTCCGTCGTATAGAAGTAGCCGGTGCCGGCCGATGAAACCAATTTGATCTTGTCGCGCATTGCAGTCTCTCCAGCGAATCCAGCGAGAGGAATCCAGGTTCTCGGGATCAGGGGCTCAGGATGATTGGCGGGGCCGACGGGGCTCGAACCCGCGACCTCCGGCGTGACAGGCCGGCGTTCTAACCAACTGAACTACAGCCCCGCAAATTTCTGAAGCCTTGATCTCGACCTTCTCCGCGGCGTCTCACCTCTTGGTGGGAGGTGAGGGATTTGAACCCGCGACCCCCTGCGTGTAAGGCAGGTGCTCTAACCGCTGAGCTAACCTCCCGCCGCGCGGAAGGATGCACATGGTACGCAAGGGGCTGCCGGCTGTCAACACCCTGAGTGGCGGAAGACTACTTCGCCACGTACCCCAGCGCCTCCAGCTCCTTGCGTAGCTCCTCCGGTACCGCCTGGTGGCCGCCGCGGCGGCGCAGGCCGGAGAAGCGCTGATCGAGGAGGCGCACCAGCTCTGCCACCCGGGTCTTCTCGCGGGTGGCGAGGTTGGTGGTCTCCCGCGGATCGCCCGCCAGGTCGTAGAGCTCGACGCGGCCGATCGGGTAGTGGCCTGGCGGCGCGTTCGGGATGCAGACCGGCTTCACCGCATCCGGGTTGAAGACCAGCTTCCAGCCCTGGTCGAGGACCGTGTGCAGCCGTGTGTCCCCATATTCGGAGAAGGCCGGCAGGCCGCGTCCGCCCTCGCCGGGCCGCTCGAGATAGGGCACCAGCGACTTGCCGTGGACCTCCGCGAGCGGGGGCAGGCCGAGCAGGGCGAGAAGGGTCGGCGTCACGTCGATCAGCTCCACCGTCTGCGGCACCCGCGCCCCCGGCGCAATCAGGCCCGGCGCCGAGATGCCCAGCGGCACGTGCAGGGTCGACTGATAGACCGAGCAGGAGTGGTAGAGGTAGCGGTTGTGCTCGTAGAGCTCCTCGCCGTGATCGGCGGTGACGACCACCAGGGTCTTGTCGAGCCGGCCGGCGGCGCGCAGGGCATCGAGGAGCGTGCCTGCGAGGCCGTCGGCGCCCATCACCGCCGCGTCGTACAGGGCGTTCAGGTGCTGGAGGTCGCGCGGCCCCAGGGGGATCTTCTGGGTCATGATCTCGTCGAGCTTCCGCTTCTTTGTCCCCACCGGGCCCTGATAGCCCGGATCGAGCTCGCGGTCCGCCAGGTCGCCGCCGTTGTAGTAGGGGCCGTGGGCGCCGAACAGGTGTACCCAGAGGAAGAATGGCTTGCCGTCCGCCGGCAGAGACTGCGCCCATTCCAGGGCGTTCTGGACGGTCTTGCCGTCCTGGCCGCCGGTGCAGCCGAAGTCGTCCCATCCCTGGTGGTTCGCCTTGCACATGTTGCTCAGGAAGGCGCCCGTCCGGTAGCCGGCTCCGTGCAGGAGCTTGGGCAGAGTCGGCAGGTCGTCCGGGAACCCATAGCCGTTTTCCTGGACCGCGTGGCCGCTGGGGTAGAGGCCGGTCAGCAGCGACGCGAGCGACGGCCAGGTGGCGGCGCGCGGCGCCATGGCCGCTTCGAAGGTGAGGCCGGACGCGAGCTGGGTGTCCAGGTGCGGGCTCGTGGGCCGGGCCTTGTAGCCGTAGGCGCCGAGCCGGTCGGCGCGCAAGGTGTCGATCGACAGCACGACCACGTTCCACCCCTTGGCGGCGCCGCCCAGGCGCGGCCGCGTGGCCGCCTCGTCCGCCGCTTTGCCCCGGCAGCCGGCCAGGGCAAGAGAAAGGCCGAGGACGAGCGAGAAGAGGAGGAAAGGTCGGCGGCGGCTCATGAGAGGCAGGATTCTACCGGAGCCGGAGGCGTGGACCCCATGGTACGATTTCCTTGCAATGCTGCCTGAAACACGCGACGAGACGTGCCCGCTCTGCGGTGGACGCGGGTGGGTCATCGAGTCGGATGGAGGCGCCGGCGCCGCCCGGCCCTGCTCCTGCCGCGAGCAGGACCGCGTCCGCCGCCTGGTCGATGCCGCCGGAATCCCGCCGCGGTACCGCCACTGCCGCCTCTCCAACTTCCAGACGTCGAGCCCGTCGCCGGCCGAGCGCACGCAGCTCCAGGGCGCGCGCACCCTCTCCGAGCATTATGTCGAGGGATTCCTGCAGGAGGGGGGATTCCGCCAATCGGGTCTCCTCTTCCTCGGCCCTCCCGGCGCCGGCAAGACCCATCTCGCGGTCGGCGTCCTCGTCGAGCTGATGGAGCGCTACCGGGTGCGCGGCCGCTTCTCCGAGTTCACCTCTCTGATTCACCAGATCCAGGCCACCTTCGACCCCGGCTCGCCGGAGTCCAAGCGGGAGATCCTCGATCCGCTCATGGGAGCGGAGCTGCTGGTCCTCGACGAGCTCGGGGCGCAGCAGATGACCCCGTGGGTGCGCGACATCCTCTATCTGATCATCAACCACCGCTACACGCGGCAGCTGCCGACCCTCTTCACCACCAACTATCTCCTCGAAGAGACGGCAAAAAACAGGAAGGCCCTGAAGCCGGCGTTCCCGAGCCTGGCCACTCTCGACCGCGGAGCGGACTCCCCCGAGGTTTCTCCGGCCGGCGAGCTCCTCACGTCCCGTCTCCCCGCGATGCTCGTCAGCCGCCTGTACGAAATGGCCCAGCCGGTCCTCATGACCTCGCTCGAGGACTTCCGGCGGGAGCACAAGGTGCACGGCTCCCGCCTGCGGTGATCCTGGCAGCTTGAGAAGATCAGATCCGAGATGCGCTCCGGAGGTTTTGTCCGCGTGAAGAAGACGTTGTACCCCGTTCCGGCCGCCCTGCTTCTCCTCCTGGTGATTCTGGCCTCCTGCCGCACCGCGCCCGCGCCCCGGCCGGCGCCGCCCGCGCCGCGGCCCATGCCGCCCGCCGAGGAGCCGCCCCAGAAGCCCGCGCCCCGGCCGGAGCCGGCGCCGGTCGAGCCGGTGCCGCTGGGCCCTTCCGCCCCTCGTCTCCTCAAAGTCGGCCTCGGCACCGACCTGACCTCGATCGACTTCCCCTGTTGCGAGGAGGCCTTGATCGTGACCGCCGGGGAGCGGCCGCTGGAGACGGTCGCGAGCTTCAAGGTGGAGCCGGCCGCGGCCGGGGCCGAGCAGGGGTACTACAGCATTCAGGCGGCGGCCCTGCGCGATGAGACGCAGGCCGATGAGCTGGCGCGCCGCCTCGCGCGGGAGACCGGCCAGCCGGGCGAGTCCCACTTCGACGCGGGCATCGATCTCTACCGGGTGCGCGTCGGCCACTATGCCACGCGCGAAGCGGCGGAGGCCGACCGCAGGCGCCTCGGCAGCATCGGCGTGACCGATGCGTTCGTGATCAGCGAAGGGGGCTCGGTCACCTCTCCGGCCGTGCGCGTCTCGCAGGGAGCGCACTACGCGGTCTATCTCGGCCGCTGGCTGTCGGTGGCTCCGGCGAGCGGCGGCAGCCTCCGCGTCCAGGGGAAGCGCTGGCGCGGGCGGATGCTCGTCTACGTCAACGACCGCGGCCTGCTGAACCTGATCAACGAGCTGCCGGTGGAGGAGTACCTGCGCGGCGTGGTGCCCAGTGAGATGGGACCGATCCAGTACAACCAGGTCGAGGCACTGAAGGCGCAGGCGGTCGCCGCCCGCACTTACACGCTGCGCAACCTGGGCGAGTTCGCCGGCGAGGGGTACGACATCTGCGCCACGCCGCGCTGCCAGGTCTACAAAGGCGTGGAGGTGGAGCACTCGCTCTCCGACCGCGCGGTCGCCGAGACCGCCGGCCAGGTCCTCCTCTTCCAGGGCCGCCTCGCCGATACGCTCTACAGCTCGACCTGCGGCGGCCACACCGAGGACGCGCCGGTCGTCTTCCCCCTCAAGCAGGAGCCCTATCTCCGCGGCGTCCCCTGTATGGAGGCCGGGTTCGCGCGGATCGAGGGGACCCTGCCGCCGGGTGTGGCGTTCCCCGCTGGGCTGACCCGCTCGCTCCTGCCGCCGGCCTCCGGAGCCGCCCCGGCGGCGGTGCTGTCCGCGCGCCTGGAGCACCTCGCTCTGCTCGCCGGGTTGCCGGTGCCGCGCGAGCGGCTCGGCTCGCTGGACCGGCGGGAGGTGCAGCGCTTCGTGGCTTACGCGTTCGACCTGGTGCTCGACGCGCGCCTCTTCATGGCTCCCGAGGACGTCAAGTACCTGCTCAACGATCCGCCCAAGGACTGGAGCGAAGAGGATCTGCGGCGTGCCGCCTACCTCATGAAGAGCGGTCTGATGACTGGTCCGCTCGACCGGCCGCTCTCCGACAACGAGGTCGAGAGCATGCTCCTCGCCCTCGCCGAGATGCTCCAGGTCGTCCGCCGCGAGGACGCCGCGTTCCTCTCGCTCGACCAGGGCCGGCTGATCGTCCGTTCTAATAAGGAAGAGAGGGTCTATGAGGTCCCGGGCGCGCTCGCCACCTTCCGGCGGCGCGGAGAGAGTCTGACGAGCAGCGCGAGCCTCGCTCTCCTGCCTGGAGACGACGTGGCCCTCTTCTGGCAGGCGGACCGCCTCGTCGCCGCGGTCCAGGAGGTCGATCTGGACGGCGTGGCCTTCGACCGCAGCAGCCCGTACAGCTCGTGGACGCGCTTCCGCTCGGACTCGCAGCTCGCCCGCCAGGTGAGCCAGCGCTTCCCGGGGATGGGCTTCCGCGACCTGGAGATCCTCTCCCGTGGCGGCTCGGGCCGCGTCGGCAAGATCCGCATCCACGGCGAGGGGGACCAGGTGGTGGAGGTGGAGGGGTTGGCGATCCGCTGGACGCTCGACGTCCCCGATACGCTGTTCACGGCCAAGCGCCTGGCTCCCAAGAACCAGGAAGCGGGCTGGCTGTTCACCGGCCGCGGCTTCGGCCACGGCGTCGGCATGTGCCAGGTGGGAGCCTACGGCATGGCGCAGCGCGGGCGGAGCTACAAAGACATCCTCACCCACTACTACACCGGCGTGGAGCTGGGGCGCGTGCGCAACCCGGCGCCGGCGGTGGCGGCGCAGTAGGGCCCTCACCCCCGGCCCCTCTCCCGCGAGCGGGAGAGGGGAGAACAGCAAAGAGGGCAGGCACAAGACCTGCCCCTACGTAGGGGCACCCCTTGTGGGTGCCCTGCCTTCGCTTTACACCCCTCTCCCGCTCGCGGGAGAGGGGCCGGGGGTGAGGGCCCTCCGTGCTAAGCTCCCCCCATGGCTGTTCAGGACCTTCGCGAGCACACCGCCCGCGCCGCGCGCCGGGCTGACCCCCACCCGGAGCGCAACCCGGGCATCCCGCTCGATCTGGCGTGGGTGCGCGAGGTGCGGGTCAACACCAGCGCGGTCGAGCGCCGGGCCGCCACCCTGCCGAAGCGGCGGACGGTCAAGAAGGACTGGCAGGCCGCCTGGTATCTGCGGGCGATCACCTGCATGGACCTCACGACCCTCCAGGGGGACGACACGCCGGGCCGCGTGCGCCGGCTCTGTGCCAAGGCGCGCCGGCCGGTCCGCCAGGACATCCTGGAAGCCCTCGGCGTCGCGCACCTGGACATCCGCGTGGCCTCGGTCTGCGTCTACCACGCCATGGTCGCTACCGCCCGCGAGGCGCTGGAGGGCTCGGGCATCCCGGTCTGCGCCGTCTCCGCCGGCTTCCCGGCCGGTCTCAACCCCCTCCCTCTGCGCATCGCCGAGATCCGCGAGTCCGTGGCCGCGGGCGCGAGCGAGATCGACATCGTCATCAGCCGGGCGCACGTGCTGACCGGCGACTGGCAGGCGCTCTATGACGAGGTCCGCGCCTTCCGGGAGGCGTGCGGGCCGGCGCATCTCAAAGCGATCCTCGCCACCGGCGAGCTCGGCACCCTGCGCAATGTGGCGCGGGCGAGCCGGGTCGCCATGATGGCCGGTGCGGACTTCATCAAGACCTCGACCGGCAAGGAAAAGGCGAACGCCACCCTGCCGGTCTCGCTCGTCATGGTGCGCGCCATCCGCGACTACCGCGAGCGCACCGGCTTCCGGATCGGCTTCAAGCCGGCGGGCGGGATCTCCACCGCGAAGGTCGCCGCCGACTGGCTGGCGCTGATGAAAGAGGAGCTGGGGGTCGACTGGGTGAAGCGCGATCTTTTCCGGATCGGTGCGTCGAGCCTGCTGGCTGACATCGAGCGCCAGCTCGAGCACCACGTCACGGGCCGCTACTCGGCCTCCTTCCGCCACCCCCTCGCCTGAGGAGCCCACCCATGAGTGTCGCTGAAATTTTCGAGACCATGGAGTACGGTCCGGCGCCGGAGAGCGCCGATCCCGCCCAGGCTTGGCTGGAGGCGCGGGACCGCGAGATCCTGCCGTTCATCGACGGCGATTTCCGCCGGCCTGCGACCGACGAGTTCTTCGACACCCTGAATCCGGGGAACGGCAAGACCCTGGCCCGAGTGGCCCAGGGCGGCGCCGCCGAGGTGGACGCCGCGGTCGCTGCGGCGCGCGCCGCGCAGCCGGGCTGGTGGGGGCTGGGCGGCCACGGCCGTGCCCGCCATCTCTACGCTCTGGCGCGGCATATCCAGAAGAATGCGCGCCTGCTCGCCGTCCTGGAGACGATGGACAACGGCAAGCCGATCCGCGAGACGCGAGACCTCGACGTGCCGCTGGTGGCCCGCCACTTCTACCACCATGCCGGCTGGGCCCAGCTCATGGAGCGGGAGCTGCCGGGGTACGTGCCGGTCGGCGTGGCCGGGCAGATCATCCCCTGGAACTTCCCCCTCCTGATGCTCGCCTGGAAGATCGCCCCGGCGCTCGCCATGGGCAACACGGTGGTCCTCAAACCGGCGGAGTTCACGCCGCTCACCGCCACCGCCTTCGCCGAGCTCTGCCGCGACGCGGGTCTGCCGCCGGGCGTGGTCAACATCGTCCATGGGGACGGCCGCACCGGCGAGCTGATGGTCCGCCATCCCGGAATCGACAAGATCGCCTTCACCGGCTCGACCGACGTCGGCCGCCTGATCCGCGAGGCCACGGCCGGCACCGGCAAGCGGCTCTCGCTGGAGCTGGGCGGCAAGTCCCCCTTCGTCGTGTTCGACGACGCGGATCTGGACGGCGCCGTCGAGGGCGTGGTGGACGCCATCTGGTTCAACCAGGGCGAGGTCTGCTGCGCCGGCTCGCGCCTGCTGGTCCACGAAGGGGTGGCCGAGGCGCTCTACGCCAAGCTGCGCGCGCGGATGGAGACCCTGCGCGTCGGCGATCCGCGCGACAAGGCGATCGACATCGGAGCGATCATCGCGCCGGTGCAGCTCGAGCGCATCGACCGCCTCGTGCGGCAGGGCGTGGACGAAGGGGCCGAGGTCTGGCAGCCGTCCTGGAGCTGCCCGCAGGAGGGGTGGTTCTATCCGCCGACCCTGTTCACCGGCGTGGCGCCGTCGGCGACGATCGCCCAGGTGGAGATCTTCGGGCCGGTGCTGGTCGCCATGACCTTCCGCACGCCGGAAGAGGCTATCGAGCTGGCCAACAACACCCGCTTCGGCCTGGCCGCGAGCGTCTGGACCGAGAACATCAACCTCGCCCTGGAGATCGCCGCGAAGATCAAGGCCGGCACGGTCTGGATCAACAGCACCAACCTCTTCGACGCCGCCGCGGGATTCGGGGGCTATCGCGAGAGTGGCTTCGGCCGCGAAGGGGGCAAGGAAGGGCTCTGGGAGTACGTGCGGCCCGCGTGGGAAGCGGTTGCAAAAGCGGCCAAGGACGGCAAGGACAGCAAGGCCCTGAAGGACGAAAAAGAAAAGAAGGCTGGGCCTGGGCTACCGCCGGTGGACCGCACGGCCAAGGTGTATATCGGCGGCAAGCAGGCGCGGCCGGACGGCGAGCTTTCCCGACGGGTGCTCTCTCCTTCGGGCCGGCTGATCGGCGAGGTGGGGGAGGGGAACCGCAAGGACATCCGCAACGCCGTCGAGGCCGCCCGCAAAGCTGCTTCCGGCTGGGCCAAGGCCACGGCGCACAACCGGGCGCAGATCCTCTACTACACCGCCGAGAACCTGGCGGCGCGGCGCGACGATTTCTCCCGGCGCATCGCGGCGATGACCGGCGCGGGAGAAGACGCCGCGAATCGCGAGGTCGACCTCTCGATCGAGCGCCTCTTCACCTACGCCGCCTGGGCCGACAAGTACGCTGGCACAGTGCAGGCGGTCCCGCTCCGCAACTTCACCTTCGCTGTCTACGAGCCGATCGGCACCGTGGGCATCGTCTGTCCGGACGAGCAACCGCTCCTCGCCTTCATCTCGACGGTGGCTCCGGCGATCGCCATGGGCAACACCGTGGTGGTCATCCCCTCGGAGCGCTGGCCGCTCGCGGCGACCGACCTCTATCAGGTGTTGGATACGTCCGACGTGCCCGGCGGTGTGATCAACATCGTCACCGGCAGTCGCGACACTCTGGCGCCGGTGCTCGCCGCGCACGACGATGTGGACTGCCTCTGGTATTTCGGCGGCCACGAAGGGAGCGCCGCCGTCGAGCGCGCCTCCATCGGCAACCTGAAGCGCACCTGGGTGAGCAACGGCCACGCTCGGGACTGGGCCGATCCCGAGCAGGGAGTGGGCGAGGAATTTCTCCGCGAGGGCCTTCAGGTCAAGAACATCTGGGTCCCATTTGGGGAGTGAGCCCTCCGCGATCCCGGAACGGGCGGTTCGCTCCGGGATGTGGACGACCCGTTCCGAGGTTTGAGTGGCTCACACCGCCAGTTGAATGGCCCACGTCCCGGAACGCATCACTCGCTCCGCAGTTTGAACCGCCCACAGTCCGGAACGAACCGCCCAAATCTCGGAACGAACCGCCCATTCCTCGGGGGCAACCGCCGCCCTCCAGGAACGGGCCGCTCGTTCCGCGGAACGAACCGCCCATTTCCTGGAGCGAACTGCCCGTTCCGGGAAGCGGGCCGCCCGTTTTCACCGGCTGTGCTTATAAATAAGGTCGACCAGCTCGTCGTACATCCCCTCGGCTTCAGTCCCACCGGTGCGGATCGCCTGCGTCGCGCAGTGCTTCAGGTGATTGCGCATCAGCTCGCGGCCCACGGCCCGTAGCGCCTCCTGCACCGACGAGATCTGCGTCAGGATATCAGCGCAGTAGCGGTCCTCCTCGACCATCTTCTGCAACCCTCTGACCTGCCCCTCGATGCGGCGCAGGCGGCGCAGATTCTTCTGCTTGATCTCGGGATCGACCCCGGCGGCCTTGCGGCCGGAGTCCTCCTGGACACCGCAGCCACATCCGCAGCCAGCGTGGACCTCCTCCTCGAGAACAGGTTGGACAGGCTCGCTCATTCGAAGCTCCTCCTTTATTCCTTCGGAGGTTCCGCCGCTCGGGGCTCTCCCACCTTGCCGATCTTCTTGGCCTTCTGGAGAGACATCCCCAGCCTGTAGAGCTGGCCGAGCTCCCGCAGCCGCCGGTCGATGGCCGCGGGAGACATGTCGACTCGGGGTGGGCGCTCACTGTTCGCTTTCATCGTCTCCGCCCTCCAGCTTCCTGACGTCCAGAAGATCCTGATCGCGGCCCGCGATCCTCTTCATTTTGACCAGAGCTTGCGCCGAAACGGTCTTGACGACTCTCCCTTCCCACTCGAACGCCTCTCGATCACCCCAGGCTTCCTGCAGAACTCCCGTCGAGAGGAGGAGGTCGAGCGTCATCACGTCTTCCCCTTCGATCTTGGAGATCCGGCGCACCTCACGCTCCCTGGGTGTTCCGATGTCGAAGCGCAGGGGGTTCGCCGCGACGATGAACCCTCGCGTGGCGGCAACGGCGACGACGCGATCGAGGTCCCGGGGACGGACCAAGACGTCGATGTCTTTCGTGAAACGTGGAAAGCCGTGGATCGCCAGCGCAATCCCGCCGCAGACGCCGTACTCGACTCCGTCCCGGTTCAGCGCGTCGATCAAAGCCAGGAACTCCTCCTGAAGATCCATGCCGCTGGATGGTATCTCACGCCACCCGCGCCCGCCGCAGGCGCAGGCTGTTGGTGACCACGGAGACCGAGCTGAACGCCATGGCGGCACTCGCCAGGATCGGCGACAGCAGGATCCCGAAGGTCGGGTAGAGCGCTCCCGCCGCGACCGGGATGCCGATCACGTTGTAGATGAACGCCCAAAACAGGTTCTGCTTCATCGTCCGCATCGTGCGCCGCGACAGTGCGATCGCCGAGGCGACCCCCGCGAGATCGCTGCGCATCAGGGTCACGTCGCTCGCCTCGACGGCGATATCCGTGCCGCTGCCGACCGCGATCCCCACGTCCGCCTGCGCCAGGGCCGGCGCGTCGTTGATGCCGTCGCCGACCATGGCCACCACCGCCCCTTCACTCTGGAGCCGCCGCACTTCCTCGACCTTCCCCTCGGGGAGCACGCCGGCTACCACTCGCTCGATCCCAGCCTGCCGCGCCACGGCTTCGGCTGTCTTCTGGTTGTCGCCGGTCAGCAGGACGACCCGCAGCCCCATCTGCCGCATCCGCTCGCTCGCCGCGCGCGAGGTGGGCTTGATTGGATCGGCCACGGCGATCAGGCCGGCGAGCGCTCCGTCCAGCGAGACGTACATCGGCGTTTTCCCCTCGTCCGCCAGCCGCTCGGCCGCGGCTCGGAGGGGCTCGATCTTCACCGCGTAGTCCGCCATCAGTGCCGGATTGCCCACGACCAGGTCGGTGCCGTCCACGATGCCTACCGCGCCGCGGCCGGTCATCGACTGGAATCCTTGCGGCACGGAGAGCGCGAGGCTGCGCTCCTTCGCCTGGCGCACGATCGCGTCCGCCAGCGGGTGCTCCGAGGAGGCTTCGAGCGAAGCCACAAGGCGGAGGATCTCTTCCTCGGTCCACGGCGTGCCCTGCGCAAGGACCAGGTCGGTCACAGCCGGCCGCCCTTCGGTCACCGTGCCGGTCTTGTCCAGCACCACGTGCGTCACGTCGCCGGCCCGCTGCAACGCCTCGCCCCCTTTAATAAGGACGCCGAGCTCGGCACCCTTGCCGGTCGCCACCATGACCGCCGTGGGCACGGCGAGACCCATGGCGCACGGGCAGGCGATGATGAGGACCGCCACGGCCGCGGCGAATGCCTGGACCACGGCGGAGGCGCCGGTGCCGGCCACGAACCAGATCACGAACGTCGCGATCGCCAGCGAGATCACCACGGGCACGAACACGGCGCTGATCCGGTCCGCCAGGCGCTGGATCGGTGCGCGCGAGCCCTGGGCTTCGCGCAGGAGCTGCACGATGCGGGCGAGCATGCTGTCCTCGCCCAGGGTCGTAGCGCGGAAGCGGAAAGCGCCGGTGCGGTTGATCGTGCCGCCGATCACCCGGTCGCCCGGCCCCTTCTCGACCGGGATCGACTCGCCGGTGAGCATCGACTCGTCGACCGCGCTCGCCCCGGAGACCACCTCTCCATCCACCGGCACCCGCTCGCCCGGCCGCACGACCACCAGATCCCCTTGCCGCACCTCTTCGACCGGCAGATCGATCTCCGCTTCCTCCCGCAGCACGCGGGCGGTCTTCGGCTGGAGAGAGATCAAGGAGCGCAGGGCGGCGGAGGTGCGGCTCTTGGCGCGCGCCTCCAGGGCGTTGCCGGTCAGGATCAGGGCGATGATGATGATGACGGCCTCATAGTAGACGTCAGGGGCCAGGCCGTTCCGCACGAAGACGCCGGGAGCGGTGGTGGCCACCACCGAATACAGGAAGGCCGCGCCGGTGCCGACGGCGATCAGCGTATTCATGTCCGCGGCGTGGTGGCGGAAGCTGATCCAGGCCCGGCTGTAGAAGTGGCGGCCCGCCCAGGCTATGACGCCGGCGGTGAGGACGAGCAGGGTCCAGGAGAGGAACGCCGGGCTGATCGCATAAAGCCAGGGGAAGACCCGCTCCAGGGCCGGGCTCATCGACTCCATGGCCCAGCGCATGAACGGATCGGCCACCGGCCCGCCGTGGACCTGACGCGCGCCGGACACCATGAGCGGCATGGAGACGAGCATCGCCACGGCGCCGAGAGTGCCGCTGACGATCGCCTTCTGCCGCAGCTCGAGGTACTCCTCCTCCTGCGCGCGGTCGCGCTCTTCCTGCTCGGCGAAAGCGGTCCGCTCGGGGCGGGGGAGCTCCGCGCCGTAACCCACGTCGCGGATCTTCTCCACCAGAGCCTCGGGCGAGGTGACGGACGGGTCGTAGCTCACGCTGGCGTTCGCCATCATCAGGTTCACGTTCGCGTCCGCCACACCCGGGGTCCGCTGGAGCGCCTTCTGCACGCCCGCCTGGCAGGCAGCGCAGGTCATGCCGCTCACCGGGATCGTGATCTTCTGCGTCGCCGCCTCGTTCTCGGTCGGCGCACTGACTGTGGTAGCCATAGGATTCTCCTCGGCTCGGCTCAGCTCTGGACAACCAACCGGCCGCGCAGCATGCTCATGCCGCAGGTGAACTCGAAGCTGCCCGTCCGGTCGGGCGTCAGCTCGACCGTGGTCTTCTGGAAAGCGGGCAGGAAGCGGCGAATGCCGAAATCGGGCAGCACGACCTCCTCGGAGCAGCTCGATGTCTCCTGCCGGTCGAACACCAGGCGGGCGGGGATGCCTTTCCGGAGCCGCACCTCGGACGGCTCATAGCCGCCGTGCACGGTAATGGTCACCTCCTGGACGCCGGCGGAGCCGACCGCGGCGGTGGCCGCCTGGCGCTCGGCCAGGAAGAAGTACCAGCTCACCCAGGCGATCGCCGCGACTCCCGCAGCGACGACGATCCAATCCGTGGCGTTCATGCAACCCCCTCGGTGGCCGGACGCACCTCGTAGCCAGCGTCCTTCACGGCCTCCCGGATGTGCCGGAGCGACACGCGCTCCGGCTCGTAGGTGACGCGGGCCGATCCGATCTCCACCTGGTCCACATGGACCCCCTCCAGTCGGGAGAGAGCCTTCTGCACGCGGGACACACAGTGCCCGCAGCTCATGCCATCAATTTGAAGTGTTGTCTGTTCCATGATGCCCTCCGTCCATGAAAACCAGTATACCCCCCCTCCCTATTTCGTCAATCCCCTTTCGGGGTCCTCCTGCTAGAATGGCGGCGGTTCTCAGAGATCCTCCAGGAGGTTCGAAATGTCGCGCCGCCTTGCTGTTGTCGTTCTTGCCGCCGCCCTGCTCGCGTCCGTGGGATCGCCTGCCCGGGCTGATGAGGGGGCTGGAGCGCGCGATCTCGTGCAGGGAAGGGAAGCGCTGGCCCGGCGGGACTACTCGGGGGCCGTCGAGCATCTGCGGAGCGCGGTGCGCGATCTCGAATCCGCGCGGGACGGCATGGCGCTGGGCGACGCCTGGCTCCAACTCGGCATCGCTTATCTAAAAGGTCAGGAGGATCCCGCGCTGGCGCTGCGGGCCTTCCTCCAGAGTGCCGCAGCCTCGCCCGATCCGTCGACCGCCTGGCTCTGGGCCTCAATGGCCGCCGAGAAGCTGGGGCATGGGGACGAAGCCGCGGCCTTCCGGATGCGCGCGGTTCCTCCGCCACCACCGCCGGCCCCCGTCGTGGAGAAACCTGCGCCGCCGGTGGAGAAGCCCGCACCCGCACCCCAGCCGCAGCCTGCCGCGGCGGCCCCGGCCCAGAAGCCCGACGCCGTGCAGCACTTCTTCGGCGAGGCCGAGCCTGCCAAGCCGGAGAAGGCGGAGGCGACAAAGGACGACAAGGACTCGAAGGACAAGAAGGACGGGAAGAAGGTCGACGCGATCGACCACTTCTTCGGAGGCCAGCAGCAGGAGCCGTCGCAAGACGAGGGCGATACCGAGACGAAACCGCCTTTCTGACCTGCCCCGCAGGGGCAGCGGCGCGTAGCCCCGGGTTTCAACCCGGGGCCGGGGGAGGAGACCGCCTCGCCCTGCCTCTACTGCGCCATCACTGCGCCATCACCCGCGCCAGCTCGAACAGGCTCATGTCGATCACCTTCCGGTTCGCCACGACCTCGTCGAGCGGCGTCGCGCCGACCTCTCCGCGGACCAGCCCCATCAGTGCCCCGTGCTCGCCCCGGGCCAGAGCCTGGACGGCCGCGGCGCCGAGCCGGGTCGCGAGCAGCCGATCGAAGGCCCCCGGCGCGCCGCCGCGCTGCACGTGTCCGAGGATCGTGGCCCGCAGCTCGAAGCCGAGCCGCTCGCGGTGCTCGTGGAAATGCCGCACCAGCCAACCGGCGTTGTGCTTGGCCCCCTCGGCCACCACTACCAGCGCATGCAGCTTCTTGCGATGGTAGTAACACGAGCGGAGCTCCTCGGCGAGCTCCTCCGGATCGACCTCGCGCTCCGGGATCACCACCGCCTCGGCGCCTCCGGCGATCGCCGCCATCAGCGCAAGATAGCCGCAATCGCGGCCCATCACCTCGACCAGGAAGGCCCGGCGGTGCGACGAGGCCGTCGCCTTCAGACGGTCGATCGCCTCCAGGGCGATATTGAGCGCGGTGTCGACCCCGATCGTGATCTCGGAGCCGTAGAGGTCGTTGTCGATCGTGGAGGCGACTCCGACGACCGGGAACCCGAGCGCCGACAGCGCATGCGCCCCTGTCTGCGAGCCGTTGCCGCCGACCACCACCAGAGCGTCGATCCCCGCCTGGCTCAGCGCGCCCAACGCCTTCTCCTTGCCTTGGTCGGTCCGGAGCTCCGGGCAGCGGGCGCTGCCCAGGAACGTGCCCGCCTGCTGGATGATCCCGCCGACGTCGCGGGCCTGGAGCCGCGTGAGATCGCCGCTGATCAGGCCTGCGTACCCGCTGCGCACTCCGTAGACCTCCCAACCCTGGTCGATCCCCGCTCGGGCCACGGCACGGATGGCGGCGTTCATCCCGGGGGCATCTCCACCACTCGTCAACACAGCGATGCGTTGCATCCTTGTCTCCCTCTCCTGCGGCGACTCTACCGCACCCGGGGAGGCTGTATAGTCGTTGAGCGATGACGCAGCGGACACCCCTGACACTGGAGGACCTGGGCTGGAACGACTTCTTCGCCGCGGCGTTCGAGCCTCATGGGAAGCAGGGTCTCGTTCCCGCGCGGGTAATCCGGGAGAGCCGGGGCGTCCACGGCGTCACCACCGGGGACATGGAGCTCTCCGCCGCCTCCTCGGGCCGGCTCTGGCACGGCGAGGAGGGCGGCGGGCCGCCGGCCGTGGGGGACTGGGTCGCCGTCCGCCTCCCGACATTGCCGGAAGAGCCCGGGCTCATCCGCGCCATCCTCCCTCGCAAGAGCAAGTTCTCCCGCAAGGCCGCAGGCGCCCGCACCGACGAGCAGGTGGTGGCGGCGAACGTGGACACGGTCTTCCTGATGACGGGTCTCGACCACGACTTCAGCCCGCGCCGCATCGAGCGCTACCTGGCCGCCGCCTGGGAGAGCGGCGTCGATCCGGTCCTCCTTCTCAATAAGGCCGATCTGGACGCCGAGCTCGAAGCGCACATGAATGAGGTCGAGACGATCGCCCTGGGCCTGCCGGTCCACGCCATCAGCGCGAAGCGGGGTGAGGGGATCGAAGCGCTCGCCCCCTATCTCGGGCGCGGGAAGACGATCAGCGTCCTCGGCTCCTCGGGCGTGGGGAAGTCGACGCTGATCAACCGGCTTCTCGGCAGCGAGACCCAGCGGATCGGCGCGGTGCGGCAGAGCGACGACCGCGGGCGCCACACCACGACGCACCGCGAGCTGTTCATGCTGCCCGGCGGCGGGTTGATCCTGGACACGCCAGGCATGCGGGAGCTGCAGCTCTGGGAAGCCGACGAGGGGTTCGGCGCCGCCTTCGCCGACATCGAAGAGCTGGCCGCGGGCTGCCGCTTCGGCAATTGCCATCACACCGGCGAGCCCGGCTGCTCCGTGGAAGCGGCCGTAGCGAGCGGCACGCTCGCGCCCGAGCGCCTCGCAAGCTGGCGCAAGCTCCAGCGCGAGATGGATCTGACCCGCGCCCGCCAGGATGAGCTGACCCGCCTGCGCGAAAAGCAGCGCGTCAAGGCCATCCACAAGGCCCAGAGAAACTTCCGCCCGCGGCGTTGAGCCCTCTCACCGGAGCCGGAAAGCGCAACTGCTATCCGGCATTGCGTGCTTGCTTCCTTGAAACAGCGGTGAAGTGGACGATTCCGACGTTGGACAGGCTTGCACCTGTGGTATGGTCTATCCAACCGTGCAGTAAGCAGTCAGGGCTGTTCCCGGGGCGGCGGTTCTACATGTGGTATTGGCTGAGAAGACCGGTGAACGGGTTTTTTCCTGAGGGGCTGTGCGGGAGATCTCCATGTCGCTGTCCGCTCTCATTTTTGGGTTGTCCCTGTCATTCGCCGCCAGTCCTCGGCCATTGCCGAGGTGCGCGGCTCGCCTTTTCGAGGAATCTCCAGCATGAACGCACTGCCTTTTGCCCGAACCCGCTCTGGACTTGCTCGCCTGGGACGCATCGCTCCCGCCGTTCTGCTGCTGGGGTTGGGCTTCGCGTCGGCGGCTTCGGCGGCCACATCCCAATTCAAGATCCTGCTGAACCTAGATAACCAGATCAACACCGGCTGCGATGTCCCCACGTTGACGGGGATTTTTCAGGGTGCCGAGCAGATCCTGACCACCACGGTCACGACCGCTGTCTCCTCGGCCCAGGTGACAGCCCTCGAGATTCAAAGCTGCATTACGCCGGCAACAGACACCTTCGGCCCTCCTTCTGCCGTGCCGGCTCCTCCGGGACACCCCCTGCCGTGGACTGTAGGAGTCAGCAATGGCACGGGCGGGACGAGCGTCATTGAGACCTACTACCCCTTGAGCCTGTCGCCGGTCAGCCAGCCTCCGGTCATCCGGCTGGGTGTGCTCGCCTTCGACGGTGGCGGGATCTTGCGGGATGAGCTAGTCAAGACCCAGCAGACTCCCGGGCCGAACGGGCCGCCGATCTTGCTCAACACCCAAGCGCAGTTAATCACAGAGATCCCGACCCTCTCGGAGTGGGGATTGATCCTGCTTGGGCTCCTCCTTGCAGTGGTGGCCGTGGCGCTCCTGCGCCGACGTACGGCGACGGCTTTCCTGCTGGCCCTGCTGCTCCTCGGAGGTGCCGGGATTGCCTGGGCCCTTGTGAGCGACCTGAACGGCACGACTCTCGGGGAGTGGGGACCTGGGACGCTTCTCGCCAGCGAAACCACCTCGGACGCCCCGGCCGGCACCGATATGCGGGCGTTCTACGGCTACAAGGACACGGTGCCGGACTCCCTGATCTTCCGGATCGATGCTCTGCTTCTGTTCGAAGCGGGCGACGTGCAGCCAACGGCGGTTCCCGACTCGGCGACGGTGAACGAGGACTCGGGAGCCAACGTTATCAACGTGCTGGCGAACGACACCGATCCGGACGGCGGGCCGAAGCTGATCACAGCGGTGCAGAACCCGTCGGCGCAGGGCGGAACCGTCCTCATCACTAATGGCGGAGCCGATCTCACCTACCAGCCCGCGGCGAACTACTGCAACAACCCGCCCGGCACCACGCTGGACACGTTCACCTATACCGTCACGGGCGGCTCGACGGCGACCGTGACGGTGACGGTGACTTGTGTGGACGACCTGCCCACGGCCGTCAATGACGCGGCGACGGTGGCGGAAGACTCCGGGGCCAATACGATCAACGTCCTGGCGAACGACACGGATCCAGACGGCGGGCCGAAGCTGGTCACGGCTGTGCAGAATCCCTCGGGCAATGGCGGGACCGTGCTGATCACCAATGGCGGCGCGGACCTGACGTACCAGCCTGCGGCGGACTACTGCAACAACCCGCCGGGCACGTCGCCTGATACGTTCACCTACACGATCACGGGCGGCTCGACGGCGACCGTGACGGTGACGGTCAACTGCGCGGGCGATGCGCCGGCGCTGGATCTCGATGCGAACGACGACAAGGGGACGGGCGGAGCGAACTTCGCGGTCACCTTCACGGAAGGGGACGCGGCGACGCTGCTCGAGGATCCGGCTGATGCGACGGTGACGGATACGGACAGCCCCAACCTAGCGTCGCTGACCGTGACGATCACGAACCTGTTGGATACGGGCTTCGAGACCCTGGCGGCGAACACCGCGGGCACCTCGATCAGCGCCATCTACACCCCGGGCACTGGCGTGTTGGCGTTGACGGGCTCGGACACACTCGCCAACTACCAGCAGGTCCTGCGGACGGTGACGTACCAGAACACTGACGACGATCCGGACGCGACGACGCGGGCCGTCACCTTCGTCGCCAATGACGGAGTCTCCAACAGCAACACCGCAACTTCGACGGTCACAGTGGTGCCGGTCAACGATCTACCGACGGCGGTCGCCGACGCGGCGACTGTGGGCGAGGACTCCGGGGCCAGCACGATCAACGTTCTCGCGAACGACACCGACCCGGACGGCGGGACGAAGCTGATCACGGCGGTGCAGAACCCATCAGCCCAGGGTGGCACGGTGCTGATCACCAACGCCGGCGCGGACCTGACGTACCAGCCGGCGGCAGGCTACTGCAACAACCCGCCGGGGACGACGCTCGACACCTTCACGTACACGATCACGGGCGGCTCGACGGCGACGGTGACGGTGACGGTCAACTGTGACGACGATCCGCCGACGGCGGTCAACGACACGGCGACGGTCAACGAGGATTCGGGCGCCAACACCATCAACGTGCAGGCGAACGACACCGACATCGACGGCGGGACTAACACGGTCTCGGCGGTCCAGAACCCCTCGGCCTTCGGCGGTACGGTGCTGATCACCAACGGCGGGCTGGACGTGAGCTACGCACCGGCGGCGAACTATTGCAACAACCCGCCGGGGACCACGCCCGACACCTTCACCTACACCCTGTCGCCGGGCGGCTCAACGGCGACGGTGACGGTGACGGTCAACTGCCTCGATGACGGGCCGACGCTCGACCTGGACGCCAACGACGACAAGGGAACCGGCGGGAGCGATTTCGCGGTCACATTCACGGAAGGCGATGCGGCGAAGCTCCTCGAGGATCCGGCGGACGCGACGCTGACGGACATCGACAGCGCCAACCTGACGTCGTTGACGGTGACGCTCACCAACCTGCTGGATACCGGATTCGAGACCCTGGCTGCGGATACTACGGGAACCTCGATTACGGCCCTCTACACGCCGGGGACGGGAGTACTGGCGCTGACGGGCTCGGACACGGTGGCGAACTACCAGACGGTGCTGCGGACGATCACCTACCTGAACTCCGACGAGGCTCCGGACGCGACGCCACGGGTGATCACTTTCGTGGCCAACGACGGATCGGCGAACAGCAACACGGCGACCTCGACGGTCACCATGGTCCCGGTGAATGACAATCCGACCGCAGTGGCCGACGCGGCAACAGTTGCGGAGGATTCCGGCGCCAACACGATCGACGTCCTCGCGAACGACACCGACCCCGACGGCGGGACAAATACGATCACCGCGGTGCAGAATCCCTCCACGCAGGGCGGCACCGTGGTGATTACCAATGCCGGTGCCGACCTGACCTACACGCCGGCGGCGAACTACTGCAACAACCCGCCGGGAACGACGCTCGACACCTTCACCTACACGTTGAGCCCGGGCGGCTCGATGGCGACGGTGACGGTGACCGTCAATTGCGCCGACGATCCGCCGACGGCGGTCAACGACGCCGCAACGGTCAACGAGGACTCGGGCGCCAACACGATCAATGTGCTGGCGAACGATACGGATTTCGATGGCGGCACGAACACCATCACCGCGGTGCAGAATCCCTCGGCCTTCGGTGGGACGGTGCTGATCACCAACGGCGGGCTCGACCTGAGCTACGCGCCGGCGGCGAACTACTGCAACACTCCACCGGGAACGACCCTCGACACGTTCACCTACACGCTCTCGCCGGGCGGCTCGACTGCGACGGTGACGGTGGCGGTGACCTGCCTCAACGACGCGCCGGCGATCGACCTCGATGCGAACGACGACAAGGGAACGGGCGGAGCGAACTTCGCGGTCACCTTTACGGAAGGCAACGCTGCAACGCTGCTCGAAGACCCGGCGGACGCGACGCTGACGGACACCGACAGCCCCAATCTGACGTCGCTGACGGTGACGATCACGAATATCCAGGACGCGGGCTTCGAGACTTTGGCGGCGAACACAGGTGGCACGGCGATCATCGCCAACTACACGCCGGGGACGGGAGTGCTGGCGCTGACTGGCGCTGACACGGTGGCCAACTACCAGCAGGTGCTGCGGACGATCACCTACGTCAACACCGACGAGGCTCCCACCGCAGGGACACCGCGTGCGATCACCTTTGTCGCCAACGACGGGTCTGCGAACAGCAACACGGCGACCTCGACGGTGACCGTGGTGCCGGTGAACGACAATCCGACGGCGGTCAACGACTCTGCGACGGTCAGCGAGGACTCCGGCGCCAACACGATTAACGTGATGGCGAACGACACCGATCCGGATGGCGGGACGAACACCATTACGGCGGTGCAGAATCCCTCGGCGCAGGGCGGTACGGTGATCATCACCAACGCCGGCGCGGACCTGACCTACCAGCCGGCGGCGAACTATTGCAACAACCCGCCGGGAACGACGCTCGACACCTTCACCTACACCTTGTCGCCGGGTGGCTCGATAGCGACGGTGACGGTGACCGTCAACTGCGTCGACGACAATCCGGTGGCGGTCAACGACGCCGCGACGGTGAATGAGGACTCGGGCGCTAACGCCATCAACGTGCTGGCGAACGATACGGACATCGACGGCGGCACGAAGCTGGTCAACTCGGTGCAGAACCCGTCGGCCTTTGGCGGCACGGTCCTGATCACGGGCGGCGGCACAGGCGTGACCTACGCACCTGCGGCAAACTACTGCAACAACCCGCCAGGGACGACGCTCGACACGTTCACCTACACCTTGACCCCGGGTGGCTCGGCGGCGACGGTGACAGTGACCGTGACCTGCGTCGACGACGATCCGGTGGCGGTGAATGACGCAGCGACCGTCGTCGAAGACTCGGGTGCAAACGCGATCAACGTGTTGACCAACGATACGGATGTCGACGGCGGCACGAAGCTGGTCAACGCGGTACAGAACCCGTCGGTCTCCGGCGGTACGGTGCTCATCACCGGCGGCGGTACGGGCGTGACGTACGCACCGGCGCCTAACTACTGCAACAATCCGCCGGGGACGACGCTCGACACGTTCACCTACACGCTCTCGCCGGGTGGCTCGATGGCGACGGTGACGGTGACCGTGACCTGCGTCGACGACCCGCCCGTTGCAGTGGCGGACTCCGCGACGGTCGACGAGGACTCGGGGGCCAACGCCATCAACGTGCTCGGCAACGACACGGACATCGATGCCGGACCGAAGACGGTCAACGCAGTGCAGAACCCGTCGGCCTTCGGAGGTACGGTTCTCATCACTGGCGGCGGTACCGGCGTGTCCTACGCACCGGCGCTCAACTACTGCAACAATCCTCCGGGGACGACGCTCGACACCTTCACCTACACCCTGAACGGTGGCTCGATGACCACGGTGACGGTGACCGTCAACTGCATCAATGATCCGCCGGTCCCGGATCCTGATTTCTTCGATTTCATCGGCAACACCGAGCTGCGGGTCGACCTCACGGCCTCCTCGACGCCGCACGTCCTGGAAGACACGGGCGGCGCTCCCTTCGGAGTCCTCGAGGGAGACAGCGATCCGGTCGAGGGCAACGCCATCGCGGTGTCGGCGATCACCGTCGGGGCTTGCACGGATATGAGCGCACCATTCGACTGCTCCGATCCCTCCGTGGGACGGGTGCAGATGCAGACGGACGGCCGCTTCAGCTTCGAGCCGGCGCCGGGAGACACGGGCGCTGCGCCGGGCCCGGGATGCCCAGGAGCGGTTGATCAGGAAACCTTTACCTACACCTTGACGGATAACGGAACTCCGGCCCCGGCGAGCGCCATTGCGACCGTGACGCTCTGCCGCTTCGGAAGGGTATGGTTTGTCGATCCGAACGCGGGAGGTGGCGGCGACGGCACCTCCGACGCACCGTTCAATACGCTCGATCCACTCGACGGCGCCGGCGGCGCGGGCGATTCCGACTCGCCGGCGGACTACATCTTCGTCCACGACGGCACGCTCGCGCTGAGCGGACCGTTGCCGATGGAGGCCAACCAGCATCTGATCGGCCAGGGACACGTGGAGGTGACGACGCCGTCGAACTTCGCGCTGTCGATTCCGGTCAGCCTCAACGGCAATGGCTCGCCCACGAATCTCGTCGCGAGCGGAACGCCTCCCCAGCTCACCAACGCGACCGGTGATGCGGTGACTGTAACGACCGCGATCCCGGTCGAGATCGTCGGCTTGAGCTTGGCGAGCACCACGGGCAACGCCATCGACCTGACCTCGGCGGCGGCGCTCACCGGGTCGAGCACATTGCGCATTGAAAACAACCAATTCCGCGGCGCTGGTGCGGAGGGGATCGACGTCAACCTCAACGCCGGCACGACGGGAACGCTGACGCTCAACGTCACCAACAACAGCTGGAACACAGGCGGCACGCACACCGGCAACGCCGTGGATATCAATCGCGCAGCGGGGACGTTGCGTCTTGACTTCAGCAACAACACGAGCCTCGTCTCGGCGAACGTCGCGGGTGCGGCGGTGAACATCAACGGCGGTGTGGCCACCTCGACGACCATTACCGGTTTCTCCGGCAACACTGTGCACCAGAACACGGCCGGGAGCGGGATCCTCGTCTCCAGCGCGACCTTCGACGCAACGCCGGGCGGGACGCTCGATCAGGTTTCGGCTGGCGCCACTTCCATCGGCATCCTCGGTAACGGGGCAGGCGGTGCGGGTTTGGTGATGAGCGCTGTGACGGGCGACCTGCAGTTCGGGAGCTTCTCGATCTATGCGGACGGTGGAGCCGGGCTCTCCGTCGCGGGTACGGGCTCCTTCACCGGCGCTGCCGGCACACGCATTGGTCTCTCCGGCCTCGGCGACCTGGAAGCCACTGGTGGGCCGGCGGCCAACCTCTCCAGTTTGACCGCCGCCCTGACGTTCAACACACTCAAGAGCACGAACAGCGTGAGCACGGGCGTCAACCTGGCCAGCGTTGCGGGGACCTTCACGGCGCCTGCGAGCAGCTCGATCACCAACGCGGGTACGACCGACTTCGCGATCGACAGCACGACCGCTGCGGTGACCTACAACGGAACGATTACAGACGACGTAGGGCAACTCGTGTCGGTCTCCAACTCGGGTGGATCGCTCAAGAGCTTCACGGGCGCTATCACGGACGGAGACGATGGAGATGGCAGCGGTATCTCGCTGACTGGAAACAGCTCGACGATCCGCTTCTCGGGTGGTGTGGTGCTGTCGACGGGTAGCAACGCGGCGTTCACGGCGACGGGCGGCGGCACGGTCGAGGTGTGCGACGAAAATCCGTGCAGCCCGGGGGCGACCGGCTTAACGGTGAACAAGATCACGACGACCACGAACACTGCGCTGAACGTGGCAAACACCACGATTGGTTCCAACAACCTGGAGTTCCGGAGCATCTCGGCCGGTACGGCGGCGAGTGGTCCGTCCAGCGGCATCGTGCTCAACGCGACCGGCAGCAACGGCGGTCTGAAAGTCAAGGGAACGGGCGGCGCCGGC